>ERZ827496.9-NODE-9-length-239518-cov-5.578290_pt1 | contig 239518 bp, 217 predicted proteins | sample MGYA00519769_ERZ827496 | MGnify/ENA primary metagenome ERZ827496 (study PRJEB31778, sample SAMEA3449327) | human gut metagenome | biome: human gut; feature: human-associated habitat; material: faeces | place: United Kingdom | collected 2010/2012 ...
GTAATTAGGTTTGCGCCGGTCCGTATGCAAGACTCCGGCGCAGTGACAATACCAGTGGATCGCTAATGCGTTTAAGTGATTCAAATGGATAATGTCAGGCGCGGATACTACAGAGATAAACCAGGGTAACAATAAGGCTTAATCCTAGAATATATTTAACTCCTGTCTAATCATAATCTTCCAACATTATCGCTAGCAAGCGCTTCACAATAACATACCTTCCAAATATACTGTTTATGTGTACAGTATATTTGGAGGTGTGTATGGGATTCCCATCCCCAGCAGCAGACTATGTTGAAAAACCAATCAGCCTTGATGAGCAATTCATCAAACATCCAGCCGCGACATACTTCATGAAATGTCCTGATTACTGCCCGAGTGCCGGAGTGCTTAAAGATGCGTTATTGGTAATCGATAGCTTGAAACGACCGGTTCACGGAAGTGTTGTAGTTGCAGAGGTGTGCGGCGAGTTCGTATTGCGCCGACTACTGACGATGCCTGTTCCATGTCTTGTAAAACTGGAAAACTATGATGATGTGACGTTTGCAGATGAAGAAACAGGGTTTGAGATTTTCGGCGTGGTGACTTATGTCGTTAATGACATGTCGATGAGTGAGTTTGATGACAACCCGTGTATGTGAGAGAGCACTATCGCAGATCACCCGCTTGGTGGCCTGCGGTAATCCTCTGGGACAGATTTGGGACTGGTGACCAAAGGTTGCCTTCAGTCAGTTACCGTAACTTTCCGTGTATTGGGACGTGTGAGCGCCGTGTGGTGCGGTAAGTTACTGGTTTATAATGTGGATCTATGAACTTCTAAGCCGTAGGTCACAGGTTCGAATCCTGTAGGGCGTACCATTAAAATCAATCCGTTATCAAATATTTCACGACACGGTTTCTAGCTTTCTAGACAAATAACAAGTCAAATTAATTAAAATCCCATCATTGTTTTCAATCCCTCCTTAAAAATTGTTCCTTTGTCGCAAAACATGACGCGAAAAAACGGCCTCTGTGTGATGCCTTGTGCCCGATACGCACTAAGATAATGAAAGTCAGAAATCACACTCGGGGTTGCTATGAACCAAAAAATGCCTGCTCAATGCCATTGTGGTACCGTCGCCTTTACCGTTGAACTTAGCGATGGGTTTAATACCGCGCGCCGCTGTAACTGTTCATTTTGCCGGATGCGTGGTGCCATTGCGGTATCTGCACCACTGTCCGGAATCGAGATAATTCGCGGCAAAGATAAGCTTACCGAATACCGTTTTAACACCCAGCAAGCGGTACATTTTTTCTGCTCGGTTTGCGGCATCTACACCTTCCATCAACGCCGTTCAAACCCTGAACAATATGGTGTTAACGTTGCGTGTATTGAGAACGTTTCACCTTTCGACTTTCCATCAGTTGCCGTGATGGAAGGCACCCACCACCCGAAGGATGGTGGTGGCGGTATTGCGGGATATTTAACTTATAAGCCATTGTAGGATATATGGAATATCTGTGTTTAATCACGCCACTACAAATATACTATCACTCTTTATATATATTCTTTGTATTGAATTAGAGTGAGGTGCAGTAACAATAATATTATAAAATCATCAGGAAATAATATTTACTGTCGTGGGTGTTTTAAATATTCAGGTATAATTCAGTCTGTTTCAGAATACGGAAATAGTCGCATCTCACTCGCTAAAATCGCCAAAAATAAAAAACCTGCTTGTCAGAGCGTTTTTTATTATGTAGTATCGCCCCGTTTTAAACCCTATCACTTACTCAGCAAAGGAGGTCACACCATGCAACGACAAGCTATGTTTACCCTTTGCAGGTCTCGTTCCCAGGCATAATAGCCCTGTCTTCTTTTTGTTTTCAGGTATTGCTCTGGCTACGGCCTGCCACATCCTAAATTTAATAATTGATCGTCAGGATTGGTTTAATGAGCAATATTATTCGCTCCGTGTCGCCACGCGTCTCATATATCGCGTCTGAACACACCTGGATTGAAGGCAAAGCAATCCAACAGCTCGAAACAACGGCAAATTTACCCGACATGGTCCAAGTTACAGGGATGCCAGATTTACATCCCGGTCGTGGTTATCCTGTTGGTGCCGCTTTCTTTTCACAACATCGTTTTTATCCCGCACTGATCGGCAATGATATTGGCTGCGGCATGTCTGTGTGGCTGACGGATTTAGCTGTCGCTAAACAGTCGCTGGATAAACTGGAAAAACGGCTGGGAAATATCGATGGCCCGCTGGAAGAACACTTACTGGCTGATATTCCCGCCGAATTTAGCCATTGCTATTCATTAGGCACCATTGGCGGCGGTAATCATTTCGCTGAGTTTTTACAGATTGATGAGATATTCACGCCGTTTTCAGCGCTTGATAAAAAAAGGCTGATTTTACTGGTTCACAGCGGTTCACGTGGATTAGGTCAGGCTATCCTGGAAGCTCATATTCGCGAGTACGGGCATCACGGGCTGGAGCAGGATTCGCCGGAATCCGGCGATTATTTGAACCAGCATCAACACGCGCTGGATTTTGCCGTCTGCAATCGCCACTTTATTGCTCGCAGAATAATGGAACGCCTGCGTACCGATGGACAGCAGTTGCTTGATATTGCGCATAATTTTCTGCAAAAAACCTCGGTCAATGGCATTGATGGCTGGCTTCATCGCAAAGGTGCGACTCCGTCAGATCGGGGGTTGGTTGTTATTCCCGGTTCTCGCGGGGATTTCAGCTATTTAGTGGAGCCTCATCCAGACGCAGAAAGTTTGTTTTCTCTGGCACACGGAGCTGGCAGGAAATGGATGCGCTCGGAATGCAAAGATCGGTTGTCAGCAAAATTCACCGTCGATCAAATGTCGCGCACGCATTTTGGCAGCCGTGTTATTTGCCGCGACCGTCAGCTGATTTATCAGGAAGCGCCGCAGGCGTATAAGCCCATCGATACGATTGTTGATTCCTTGCAGCAAGCGGGACTCATCACGGTGGTTGCTCGCCTCAAACCGGTTCTGACCTATAAAACCAGTGGAGAAACTGTATGATTTTATTGCAGATCTCTTCAGCTCAGGGGCCGGATGAATGTGCTTTCGCCGTCGCGCTGGCGTTAAAGCAGTTGCAAAAAGAAGCGGCAGCGCTGGGGGTGAAAGTCACGGTTGCAGAACAGGAACCGGCCCGACGCGCTGGCACTTTGCGCTCTGTTTTGCTCTCGCTTGACGGAGATGCGGCAGAACACATTTCGAATACCTGGTGCGGCACTTTGCAGTGGACGTGTGAAAGCCCATGGCGTGGTGGGAATGGCAGAAAAAACTGGTTTATCGGTGTTGCACGTTACTGCTTTGAGGACGTGGTTATAGAGGGGGAAATAAAGTTTGAATCCCTTAAGTCATCCGGTCCTGGCGGGCAGCATGTTAATAAAACGGAGTCTGCTATTCGCGCAACCCACCTTGCCAGCGGCATCGTGGTTAAAGTGCAAACCGAGCGTAGCCAGCATGCGAATAAACGGCTGGCGAAGCTGTTAATTGCTCATAAGCTCGAGCAACAGCAGCAAAATATGCAAAGTGAAATTAAGGCTCAACGCAGGATGTTTCATCATCAAATCACACGGGGTAATCCTGTGAGAATGTTTAATGGACCCGATTTCACACCGGTGAAATAATAAAAATGGCTGGGTTTTTCAACCTGACCCAGCCGTTTCAATGGAAGAGTAAAATTATGGAAATGCAAAGAAAAAACGCACAAGAGCCGCTCTTTGATAAAAACAATGTTTGTGTGGGGACTATCATCAGCGTAAGGCATGTGAATATTATCACCCCATATCATTGCTTACAGGTAAAATAAATCAGCATGCAGTTTTTCAGGCACCATCCGATCTTTTCACATAAAAAGAATGGGAAGTCGTTTATTTGATGCAGTGCAATTTAAGCCTCAAGGAGATAAGTGTTGTTCTTAAGGTCTCTGTTGATGCGATAAATGGCAGGCTCAGGAGTTGTTATAGAAAAACAAGCGTCTTCTTTGATTGAATTCTGCAGGAGTAACAAGCTTGATGGTTATATCTCACTGTTCTTCATAAAAAGGTCACATTATCATTGACGGTTGATTTCAAATGACATTTTATTTTGATAAGTCTTTGCTCGGCTGGACTATCAAAAATAGCTTATCTAAATATATCTATGTTAATGATTTGGCCTGCAGTCACTTTAATACTTCGTCTAAAGAGATTATAGGCTATTCAGATATAGATCTGGTTCCGGATATTGGCGATTTTTATAAATATATCCGGAACGATGATAACAAAATTATCGCTAATCAAAAAATGAGTATTGCCTTAAAAATCTTTTGATTATAGTGGGCAAGGGAATTTAAAAGCTTCTTAGTAGAAAATGACCATGGGAGCTGGCTGATGTTCCATGAGGAATAATTTGTACGTACATGGCGCTGACGAATGTCTATTTTTCAACATTTCTTTCCCACTGGCCAGCTTCAGTGTCCACAACATTTACCTATGATCAACGAACGAAGCTAATGAATCATCTCATGGTTCTAGCACATTTTCTTTTTAGAAATCATAAATTCTGATTTTTGCCTCAGGCTGAGAAAAATACTTCTCATCGTGAGCTTAATTGAGACATCATGGCGAAATCTGCGAATGTTCAGGGAACAGAGTCATGACGCTTTATCAGATCAAACCCGCTTTTCAGGGGCTTTTGCGCCCACTGATGTTCTTATTGTATAGGCATCGTATTACCGCGAACCATATTACACTCGCCGCGATGGTGCTCTCCTTCATTACAGGAGCGTTGCTGATTGCCTTTCCTCGCCCAAGTCTGTTTATTCTGCTGCCCATCGTGTTGTTTGTACGCATGGCGCTTAATGCACTAGATGGCATGCTCGCTCGTGAGTGCAACCAAAAATCTCGTCTCGGCGCTATCCTCAATGAAACGGGGGATGTGCTCTCCGACATCGCACTCTATCTTCCTTTTATGTTGCTTCCCGACAGTAATATACCGTTGGTTCTTGTCATGCTGTTTTGTGCAGTAATGACTGAGTTTTGTGGCGTTTTAGCGCAAACCATTAACGGTATCCGCAGCTATGCAGGGCCTTTGGGAAAAAGCGACAGAGCATTGGTATTTGGTACTTGGGGACTCGCGTTGGCGATCTGGCCGCAGCTTGTGCAATGGAACAACGTCATGTGGGGGATTGCAACCCTATTGCTGGTATGGACAGTCATTAACCGCTGCCGTAGCGTCCTACGTGATGAGGTTGCGAAATGATGATGCTGGAAAAATCCCTCGCGGTCGTTTTTGCAATTCTACTGGCGGCAACGATGGTGAATGGGTTGCTGGTGCTGTTACGTCCGAGTAAAGACTGGCGGGAGCTAACGCTACGAATCCGAACGTGGTGGGTCATTATCATACTGTTTTCGCTGGCGCTACTTAGCCCTCATTGGTTGGCGCTGATATTTTTCGCGTTGGTCAGCTTTATGGCGCTAAAAGAGTTTCTGACATTGGTGCCGTCACGACAATCCGACCGCATGCCACTGTTATGGATGTTTGTTGTTATTCCCATTAACTACTGGCTGATTGGTATCGGTTGGTACGGAATGTTTGTGGTATTTATCCCTATCTATGTTTTTTTGTTTTTACCGGCGCGTATGGTGATTGCAGGAGATACGCAGGGCTTTCTACGTACGGCATCCCAGCTACACTGGAGTTTGATGACCACCGTTTTTGCCTTTAGCCATGTTGCTTTTTTACTGATGTTACCTGCTGATGGTAAGCAGACGGGGGCTCTGCTGGTGCTGTTTCTCGTCGGTCTGACGGAGTTCAACGATATTGCGCAATATCTGTGGGGAAAATCTCTTGGCCGTATCAGAGTGACTCCGAAGGTCAGCCCTAACAAGACGTTAGCGGGGTTACTCGGGGGCGTGGTGACGACGGCCTTAGTGGCTGCAGTGCTAGGTCCCTTGCTTACGCCGTTAGCTTGGCCAATGGCGCTGTTGGCGGGCGTTATTATTGGGATAACAGGTTTTTGTGGCGATGTAGTGATGTCTGCAATTAAACGCGATATCGGCGTTAAGGATAGCGGCACGCTGTTGCCTGGGCATGGTGGCATTCTAGACAGACTGGATTCTCTTATCTTCACCGCGCCGGTCTTCTTCCATTTCATTCGCTATTTCTGCTATTAACCTATGATGACACGTATTCTTCGCCTGTTGTTTTCGCTGTGTATTGTCTGGCCAGTTATTTGGCTGTGGCTTGGCCTGCGTGTGAAGCATCGTGAGAAGCTGCCAAAAAGTGGGCCGGCGATAGTGGTGGCTAATCACAACAGCCATATGGATGTTTTTGCGTTACTTTCTCTTTTTCCTCTATGTCGTCAAGCAGAGGTGCATCCGGTCGCTGCCGCGGATTATTTTTTACGTAATAAATGGATGGCATGGTTTGCCCTCAATATTCTCAACATTATTCCTATTTCGCGAAAGGGTGGGGAAGCTAACCCATTGGCGCTGTGTGAGCAGGCACTGCGTGAGGGCAAAACGCTAATCCTCTTTCCAGAAGGCTCACGTGGAGAGCCTGGAAAACTGTCTCCGCTGAAGTCCGGACTGTGGCATCTAAGCCAAAGTGTGCCAGAAGTGCCAATTATTCCCGTTTGGTTGCGGGGAACCGAACAAGTGATGGCTAAAGGGAATCGTATTCCACTCCCCCTGTTTATCGACGTCACTATTGGTGATGCGCTGAGTTTTAATCGCGATAAAAAAGTGTTTATGGACGATCTGAAGCACCAGTTGTTGGCGCTTTCGCAACAAACAACAGGAAATAATTCTCATGATTAATACACGGACGCCGGATGAGCGGCAATTTTTGACCAGCGATCATACGGAGCTGTTTTATCGCTATTGGCCTGCAACGTCGGCGGGTGTAACGCCAAAAGTAATTGTTTTATTTCATCGTGGTCATGAACATTCCGGCCGTCTACAGCATATCGTCGATGAACTGGCGATGCCGGATACGGCTTTTTACGCGTGGGATGCGCGTGGCCATGGCTGTTCGCCAGGTCAGCGAGGCTATAGCCCGTCGCTAGCGCGTTCGGTACAGGATGTTGATGAGTTTGTCCGTTTTGCCGCAGCCGATAGTCAGGCGTCAATGGAAGATGTGGTGGTAGTGGCGCAAAGCGTCGGCGCAGTTCTGGCGGCCACGTGGGCACATGATTACGCCCCGACTATTCGCGGCCTTGTTCTGGCATCCCCTGCCTTTAAGGTCAAACTGTATGTGCCGTTTGCCCGCCCAGGATTGGCATTGATGCATCGCCTACGTGGTCTCTTTTTCGTTAACTCCTATGTGAAGGGCAAGTACCTGACTCATGACCCGGAACGGGTAGAGAGTTTCAACCACGATCCGTTAATTACCCGCCCCATTGCGGTCAATATTCTGCTCGACCTCTACAAAACGGCAGAGCGTATTGTCAGCGATGCCAGCGCGATTACGCTACCTGTACAGATGCTGGTTTCTGGGGAGGATTACGTTGTACACCGGCAGCCGCAGATCGATTTCTATCAGCGATTGCGCAATCCGCAGAAGGAACTACATGTTTTACCAGGGTTTTATCACGATACATTGGGTGAGAAAGAGAGACATCTGGCGTTCGATAAAATGCGCGAGTTTATTGGCACCCTCTATTCCAAACCCGCGCAGCGTTTTGATTACAGCAATGAAGACCGTTGGAGTCTGGGGGCTGATACTTGGCGAATGTTAAGTGGTGGGCCGGAACCCTACTCTATGGACGATATTGTGTACCGTGGTTTACGTTATGGTATGAAGATTTTGGGTACTCAGTCCGCAGGAGTACGTCTGGGGTTTGATACGGGATTTGATTCCGGTAGTACGCTGGATTATGTCTACCGTAATCAGCCGCAGGGCAGCAGCGCGTTGGGACGCCTGATCGACAAAAACTATCTCAATAGCGTGGGTTGGAAAGGAATACGCCAGCGTAAGATTCATCTACAGACGCTGATTCAGCAGGCGGTCGTTACACTTGCGGAGCACGGTAAAACGGTGCGCGTGGTGGATGTTGCCGCCGGTCACGGGCGCTATGTGCTTGATGCGCTGGAGGGTGAAACTGTAGTGAATGAAATCCTACTGCGCGACTACAGTGAGCTGAATGTATCAAAAGGGCAGGAGATGATTGCCAGCCGTGGCATGGCCGGACGCGCCCGCTTTGAACAGGGTGATGCGTTCAATCGTGAAGAACTGGCCGCGCTGGAACCTCGCCCGACGCTTGGGATTGTCTCCGGGCTGTATGAACTGTTTCCGGAGAATACGCTGGTACGTAATTCTTTGGCTGGGCTGGCGGAGGCGATTGAGCCGGGTGGGATTCTGATTTATACCGGACAGCCTTGGCATCCACAGTTGAAAACCATCGCTTGGTCGCTTACTAGTCATAAAGACGGCAAAGCGTGGGTAATGCGAGTGCGTACTCAGGGAGAAATGGATGCTCTGGTGCGGGAGGCTGGTTTCGATAAATGCGCCCAGCTCATTGACGAGTGGGGGATTTTCACGGTGTCTATGGCGGTACGTCGCGCATCATGACCACTCGGCGCTCCGTCTACTGGCAGGGAATGGGCTGGCTGATTCTGCTTGCCCCGTTTTTCTTTTTAACTTACGGGCAAGTTAATCAATTTACCGCTGGGCGAGATAACATTGGCAGTCTGGTTTTTGGCTGGGAACACTATATTCCCTTTGTGCCGTTGACCATCATTCCCTACTGGAGTCTGGATCTGCTGTACGGTCTATCGCTGTTCGTCTGCACGTCGCTGAACGAACAGCGTCTGTTGGTGTGCCGATTGGTACTTGCATCGCTTGTTGCCTGCGCTGGCTTCTTACTATTTCCGCTGAGATTTACCTTCACGAGGCCGGAGATTCCCGGTCTCGCCGGTTGGTTATTTGGCCAGCTTGAACAGTTTGATTTGCCGTACAACCAGTCGCCATCTTTGCATATCATTTTGTGTTGGCTGTTATGGCGCCATTTTCAGCGTCATCTCGCTGGGAAATGGCAAATGCTGAACAGCGGCTGGTTTTTGCTGATCGCCGTTTCTGTTTTGACGACTTGGCAACATCACTTTATTGATGTGATTACGGGGCTGGCAGTCGGAATGGTTATTGACTGGATGATACCGGAACCGGGAAAGTGGCTCTGGCGTAGTGCCTCAGCTAAGCACAGGGTTTTGGCTACTCGTTATCTCTGCGGTTCGCTGGCGTGTTTGGCTGGGACTTTTTTGACCGCTTGGTTGTGGTGGCCCACATTATCGTTGCTGATTGTGGCGTTGGCTTACGGCCTACTCGGCGTTGATGCGTTACAAAAAGATGAGAAAGGGCGGTTAACTCCTGCCGTTTGGTGGCTGTTGTTGCCATGGCGAGTTGGAATGACGATCTCTATGTATCTGTATACTCGCCATTTACCGGCCTATAGCCCATTAACGGATGGCGTGTTCCTTGGGACATATCCGCGCAAACCTATCGCACAGCAGGCGGTACTGGATTTGACCTGTGAGTTTTCTCGCTCCCGAGTAACACAAAGCGTTACTTATTACTGTGTGCCCATGCTGGATCTCGTTAATCCAGATGAAGCGACGCTACGCCGAGCCGTTGATAAGTTGGAGCAGTTGCGCGTAACGCACGGCAGCGTACTTATTCACTGTGCGCTAGGTCTTTCGCGCAGTGCGCTGGTGGTTACCGCGTGGTTGGTGCAGCGTTATCCCGCTCTGACATTGGAACAAGCCGTAGAACACGTTCGTAAAGCTCGCCCTCAGGTTGTTTTCACCGCTGAACATATGGAGTTGCTGAAAAGATGGACGACAAAAATCACGGTGTGACCAGCAGGGCTACTCTGCAACCACTTCTCGTGCAACAAACCCTGAAGAGTTGGCGTTTCTTTTTACTCTTTTCTGTTCCCCCCATAGTCTGGGTGATCTTTACTGACCCGTCGTTTTTACTCCGAGCTTTTATCGCTTTACTGTGCGGCGCAGTGTGGTTTGGTTGCTGGCGGCTTTGGCTGGATGAACACTACTTTCGGCTTATGAGCGAAGAGAACAACAAGGTTGCTGGAGAGGTGCTCTTTGTTATCTGGCACCGAGAAAAGCTACAGGAGCTTACGTTTATCGAGCGCCAACAGGGGGCTATGAATCAGTGTCGATACACCATGTGGATTACGGGTGGGCTGTGGGTTATTTGGTTGATGGGGTTGTTGTGGCAATAAGTGTTTTTTCATTACCTAACCTTTTTTAAAAGGTAGCCACTCACTGAATAATCAGTTTTTTGATAAGGCACTGTTAGTCAGTCAGAAAGGCAACGAAACGTCTAATAAAATGCACAAATATGTGTGCAGGTTTTTCCTGCACACATTCCTAGATAATTCTTTTCTTATACGCATCCGAATTTTGTAAAAGAGGGGATTTTCAATTCGCTCGCCTCTACCGTATTCCTTCATATCCCTTTGAAATAGCATGATTTTACGGTCTTGAAGAGAGCTATTTCCTTTTGCTCAATAGCAGATGTTCTAAATGATATTGCTTAATTTTATTGAGTACGGTGGTGTGTGACAATCCGATTTGGTTAGCGACCTTTCTGGCAGAGCCCAGTGATACAAGATATTTTCTGATAATCTCTCGCTCTTGAGTTTCAATCATCGTTTTAATGCTGCCATTTTGTATGCTGTTTTCAGTGTTTTTATCCTCTGGCAGAGAAATATCTGCACCGGAGATTTCAGGTTTTTCAGCTAATAGCATGGTTCTGAGCAGAATATTTTTTAGCTCACGTACGTTTCCTGGCCATGAATAGCCCATCAGAACTTCAAGTGCACTCGGGAGCAAGATAAGTTTTTTGTTCAATTCGGCAGCGTATTTTTGGAAAAAATAGCTCACAAGTGGGAGGATATCCTCTTTGCGTTCTCTCAGTGGTGGAATGGTGATGGGGAGAATGTTGACGCGATAGTAGAGATCCTCGCGAAATAGTTTTTGCTCTATTAAATGCTCTAGGTTTTGGTTGGTGGCTACGATGACTCTTACGTCTACATATTGGGTCTTGAGTCCGCCAACTCGTTTGATCATACCATCTTGCAGCACGCGTAATAATTTACTTTGCAGCGAAAGTGAAAGTTCACCAAACTCATCAAGAAAAATAGTGCCATGATTGGCGCTTTCAAATAAGCCCATCTTCCCGCCTTTAAGTGCACCACTAAAAGCACCATATTCATAGCCAAATAACTCGCTTTCGACTAACGTTTCAGGGATTGCAGCACAGTTTATCGCTTCAAATGGGCACTCTTGGCGCTCGCTAGCATGATGAATTGCTCTGGCAATGAGTTCTTTGCCTGTCCCTGTCTCCCCACGAATAAGAACCGTATATTTGCTTTGGGCTATTTTTTTTGCAGCGGCTAAGCAGGCTACCATGCTAGGGCTAGCATAAATGAACTCATCAAAGTCTGATGGTGTTTTTTCATTTTTATATTTTTGCAAAACTTTTTTAGTTTCAGTGTTTTTGATGACAGAGTTATTAATGAATATAGTTGCGCCAGTAATCTTGTTTTCCTGTAAAATAGGACGAATAGTACAGCTAAACAGGTCTCCATTTGTTTTGCTCTTAATTTCTTTTGCGTATATTTTTCCACAGCGAAAATCCTTTATTTCATTCCAGTTTACAATAGAGGATATATTTCTGCCGATTATCTCATTTCGTGATAAGTTAAATGTTTTCTCTGCAATGTGATTAAACTCATTAATAATGCCGTAGTTAGAGATAACAATATGACCATAATCAGAAAATGAGAGTTCAGAATGGTCGCCGTTAGCAGAATATACGCTAAGAATATCATGATTGATCAGCAAATTGCCGAGTAGATATTGTAATTTTCTTTCTGAAGGAATGTTAAATCGAATAAAAATCTCGCAAGAGGATACGTGTAGGGCATCAATATAAATATCCATATTGCTGAACTCAGTGATGACATCAGCAATCATCGCAGTACGATCAATTGTTTTTATATTCCATCCAACGGTAAGCATGATAACCACCATAGTCAAATGTATGGCATTCATGGTATCAATGTTTTTAACTAGAGCAATTATAGATTGTCCAACAGGTGATTTACCCCCTGCCGGACATCACAGTATTGTGAGAATTTTTCTTGGCGGCAAAAACTACTCAAAGACCTTGAGGAAAGGGGATATCACCAGTAGTAAGCCAAATAAAAACACACACCATGTCTGTACTCCTTTGAATTGGTGAAGTTTTTGAACTCTACAAACGAGATAGCATGGGATTAGGCATGAGACAATCCCATACAATGGACTACCGATATGAAAGAAGATAACCACTGAGAAACCGAGAGAAACCCAGAGGAAAAGCAATAGAACGATGAACACATATACGCCAATACCGAGGGCGGTATGGTTGATCCTGCTTTCTGGGATAAAACGTTGAATAATATTGAGTAGAATACCTTTGACCGCTTCTTGGAAACCTAAATATATGCCAAAAAATGCAGTGAGCACTGCAAAGATATTTAGCAAGGTTGTCATAATATGAACGAGCGTGCCAGGGATAACTTTCGCCGCCATAGCGAGAGCAGAAATATTAAGATTGAATGCCTCTACCGCTTGCTCGTGGCTCATTGAGAAGGTAAAAGAAAATGAGAAAAATATAATAATACTTATTAAGATGATATAGGAAATACGATGAACGCGAATTGCTTTATAGGTTGCTAGATGCTTATCTTTTTCTCTTTTCCTATAAGCAATGTTCATTGGATTGAGTATTTGGACAAATACGGCAGAGAAAAAAGCAAACGGTATCGTTAATAAAACATCGCGTGAGAATACGCCAATGTCAGGAAATGCGGTGATATTCTTTAGATCCCAATGAGGGATCATGACGAGTCCAAGTAAGACGATAATACCCACTTTGACCACGACCATTGGGCCAGATATTTTAAAGAGTAGTCGCTCCCCTCTAGAGGCAATAAAAACTAAAACCATAAAGACGATCAATTTGTAAACAGCTGAGTCAGATAATAAGTGTTCTGTGACGCCAAATGTTTTTAGATAGGATGCGCTATCATAAATTACTGAAATAGAATAAATAAACATGCCATGGACAAGCATGACAAAGTAAATTATCCCGAGTGCGATGCCCCAGTTCTTCCCAAGATATTGAGTGATAATGTTAGAGTAGTCCTCGCATATGTCACTCTCAGATAGGGTTTTCATGTACAGATTTTGTAGCATATAGGTGGCAGGGTAGGCGATTAAAAAAGAAACGATGAAAACCCAAATGCCTTTTAGTCCAATCTGCACGGGAACAAGTACCGTACCTGCTCCGATGGCCATACCAATACACAACAGTATCCAACCAGCATCATAGGCGGTTAGGGGAATATTACTATATTGCCGCTTTGTTTCACTTATGGAAGCAATAGTGGACATGAGTTACTCCTGTCTGAATAATCAATTAGAGTTAAAATAACAGCCGTTACCTATCTGTTTTATATGCTTGTATACGGCTGTATCCCCTCAAGCTTGCGTTGCTGTTTCAGTGCCTGCTTTTTATGCGGTTTCAGCAGCTGAGGGGACAAATTAATCAAAGCTAAAAAGCAGCCTTGTTAAAGGCTTGTTTAAGGTCGGCGATGATATCTTCAGGATCTTCAAGCCCTACAGATATTCTTATTAGCCCATCGGTAATGCCGGCTTTCATTCTTTCCTCTGGCAACATAGGGGAGTGTGTCATTGAAGCGGGATGCTGAATTAATGTCTCCGTGTCACCAAGGCTGACGGCCAGTAAACACAATTCAACAGAATCCATTACGGTTTGGCCTGCTTCCACTCCACCTTTAATTTCAAAACTGATTACAGCGCCAAAATTCGACATCTGCTTTTTGCCCAGCTCATAGTTTGGATGTTCTGGCAGGCCGGGATAATAAACCTTTGTGACTGCAGGATGCGAGGATAAAAATTTTGCAACTTGCATTGCGTTTTGACAATGTCGTTCCATACGCACGGCTAACGTCTTTAATCCACGCAAAGTGAGCCAGGCATTGAAAGGGCTGATACAGCCGCCGGTAATGTCTTTGACCCCAACAAATCGAGCCTGATTGATGAACTCTTGGCTGCCGACAATGACCCCGCCAATAACATCACCGTGGCCGTTTATATATTTGGTTACGCTGTGTACCACGATGTCTGCGCCAAACTTAAGTGGATTCTGGCAATAGGGCGACATAAAAGTGTTATCAACGACCAATAATGCATCATTGGTATGGGCTAGCTGAGCACAGGCGTCAATATCGATAATAGATAATGTGGGGTTTGCAGGCGTTTCAATATAAATAACTTTGGTGTTTGGTCTGATCGCATGCCTGATATTTTCGATATTCGTCGCGTCGACGAAGGTAACGTCAATACCAAATTTCGGCATGCTGTGTGATAGCAAAGCATGTGTGCAGCCGTAGATAGCTTCAGAGGCGATGATGTGATCGCCCTGCCCACACAGGGTCAACAGCGTGGAAGAAATCGCAGCCATTCCTGATGCGGTCGCGAGAGCAGCTTCTCCGCCTTCTAGAATAGCTATTTTTTCTTCTAGTGCAGTTTGAGTCGGATTTCCAAGACGTGTGTAGATATAACCAGGCTCTTCAAGTGCAAATCTGGCAGCACCCTGTTTGGCATTTTCAAAGACAAACGTAGAGGTTTGGAAAATAGGTGTTGCAAGAGCACCGGTGGTGGCGTCTGGATGTTGTCCCGCATGGATGATTTTAGTGTTATAGCCTTTATCGTCCAGTTTCATGCTTTGTTTCCTCATTAGTTTATGTATTTCCCCTAATCTAATAAGCAACCTTTGTACCAAAATGTATTATATTGAAATGTATTGTTTTTATTTTATTATGTTTATCTGTTGGCAATATTAAAGCCGGAAGTGGAAATAATGTTTACAGCATAATGTGATATTATTTTTTAATTATATTAATAATATAAAAACATTAAAAAACTTGTTGTTTATTTAAAGTTTTTTTGTGGTGATGTTTAAAATAGACCATAAAATATATAACTCATTTTTTCGTATTTAATTCAGCGATCTACTTTTAAGTGCTACACCTTTAGATAGAAATCATCACGCGAGATGATTTCCTCCAGTGAATCCGCCCCTTACGTTAAAAATCAGCCAATAATGCAGGCTTTATACCCATACATTTTGTAGCGCAAACGCGTGTGTTGACTCTCGTCAAACAAATGCAAATGATACTAACTATCATTTGCATTTGTTTGCGTGAAGCTATATAAAAATGCCGACTTGTTAACAGTCATAAAAAAACAGCCAATGCAGCGATTTTCGTTAGCGAAGGCATTTTTATCTTGTCGCTTTGCTTTTCCGCAGGATTTGAAAGCAGGCGAATATGCTTATGGGGAAAGGAATGGAAAAATTTCAGTGGACTCGCCTGTGTGTGGCGACGTTGGTTGGGATCAGCGGTGCAGCATCAGCGGTAGATGATGTTTCGATTGAAAAAGATACAGAGGCTGACACCATTTTAGTCACGGCCAAGCAGCAGACTTTACAAGCGCTTGGCGTTTCGGTTATCAATGCCGAAGCCATTAAAGAGCGCCCACCTGCACGCGATATTTCGGAACTTATTCGCACCATGCCAGGTGTAAACCTGACCGGTAACTCAACCAGTGGACAGCGGGGCAATAACCGCCAGATCGATATTCGTGGTATGGGGCCTGAAAACACGTTAATTCTGGTTGATGGCTTGCCTGTATCCAGCCGTAACTCAGTGAGATTGGGCTGGCGTGGCGAGCGCGATACGCGAGGTGATACTGGCTGGGTTCCGCCTGAAATGATTGAGCGTATCGAAGTCATTCGCGGCCCCGCGGCTGCACGTTATGGCAATGGCGCCGCCGGTGGTGTGGTCAACATCATAACAAAGCGCCAGATGGAAACGCTGCACGGCACATTGAACGGCTACATGAACTTCCCACAGCACAAAGAGGAAGGCGCGACTAAACGTACCGATTTTAGCTTAGCAGGTCCTTTAACCGATAACTTCAGCTTCCGTTTATTTGGTGGCTATAGCAAAACACAAGCCGATGGAAAATATCTAAACCAAGGACATCAATCTGAACGTACAGGAAGCTATAGCGACACAATTCCAGCAGGGCGTGAAGGTGATATTGATAAAGATATCAATGCAATGCTGCACTGGGATGTTATGGATGGGCAGTCACTAGAGTTTGAAACTGGCTATAGTCGCCAAGGAAACCTCTATGCAGGGGATACCCAAAATACGAATACGAGCAAGTTGGTTAAAGATATGTACGGTAAAGAAACCAACCGTATGTATCGTCAAACCTATGCGCTAACCCATCGTGGACTGTGGGATAACGGTGTATCGGCTATCAACTATGTTCAATATGAAAGAACGCGTAACTCCCGTATGAACGAAGGATTAGCAGGGGGAACTGAAGGGATTTTCGATTCCAGCAATAGAGGCTTTTCCACGACTCAATTGGATAGTTTGTTGCTACATAGCGACGTCAGCATTCCATTCAATTTAGGCGTTAGCCAAACGGCGACAGTGGGTGCTGAATGGAACGAGCAAAAGATGAAAGATCCTTCATCTTTCACTCAGACGACGGCTGGCGGTTCTGTTCCTGGTATTGCTGATGCCAATCGCTCTCCCTACACTTCTGCGCAAATAACGTCTTTGTTTGCTGAAGATAATATTGAGCTAACCGATAGCACTATGCTCACTCCAGGGCTGCGTTTCGATTACCACAGCATTGTTGGCAATAACTGGAGTCCATCGTTGAATTTATCTCAGGAACTGGGCGATTATTTCACGATGAAGATGGGGATTGCGCGCGCTTATAAAGCACCAAGCCTCTATCAAACGAATCCAAACTATTTGCTTTATAGCCGCGGTCAAGGCTGTTATGCCAGCGCTGGAGCCTGTTATTTGCAGGGGAACGATGATTTAAAAGCTGAGAACAGCATAAATAAAGAAATCGGTATCGAGTTTCATAACAGCGACTATCTAGCGGGTGTCACTTACTTCCGTAATGATTATCGTAATAAAATTGAGGCGGGATATTCACCGATTGGAAAATCCTCAACCGGTGCAGCAGATATTTATCGTTGGGAAAACGTCCCTAAAGCCGTTGTTGAAGGACTTGAAGGTTCATTAAATATTCCAGTGAGTCAAAATGTGACATGGAATAACAATATGACCTATATGTTCAAAAGCGAAAACAAGAAGACAGGTGATTACCTCTCAATTATTCCTGAATATACGCTTAATTCATCATTGCGTTGGCAGGCTCGTGAGGATTGGTCAATGGAAACGACCATGACATGGTATGGCCGTCAGAAGCCGAAAAAATATAATTACAAAGGCGAAAAAGTGACGGGGTCTGAAAATAATGAAGTAAGCCCATACGCCGTCTTTGGTTTGAGCAGCACCTATACGGTTAATAAAAATCTCAGCCTAACCGGGGGTATTGAAAATATATTCGATAAACGCCAGTTCAGAGCAGGGAATGCACAGACAACAGGAAATGCAGTCACTCATTCCTATATGTATGGTGCGGGTGCTCAGACGTATAATGAGCCGGGAAGAACGTTTTATGTTAGTGTAAATACTTCTTTCTAATTCAATGAATTATGCGCCAAGGTAGTGTTACTTTGGCGCATTTTTTTATCGTGCGAAGTGTATTTTCAGTGCATCACTCAGAGCCATGCTGCTGACTGAAATATGTGATTGATGAGGATAGCATTGGAAGCTAACCTTCTCGCTGTAACCATCTATTTTCTTTAGTGTATCGTTAAGTGTTTTCACGCCGTCAACCATAGCTCTTTGTGCTCTATGTTGTTTGAGTATCGCCTGTTTTTCTTCTGGTAGTTTCTGTTCAAATGGTTGAAGAGTTTGCTCGTCACCACCGACCGATAGACGGATAATTCCTGATGGGCTTACCATTGACCGCTTATTCACGAGAAATTGCTCGGCCTGTTGCTGTAAATAACGTTGATTCCACCAAACTGAAGGGCTTGATGCGAACCAATTAGTGAAGGACTGTGGATGCTTGGTAGCCATATCAATAGTAAACAATCCGCCATAGGAGTGACCAAATAGCCCTTGGCGTTGCTTATCAATAGGAAAACGCTGAGCGATATCTGGCTTCAACTCATCTTCTATAAAGGCAAAGAATAGATCTGATTGCCCTGCAGCGCCGGTAGGGTAGGTTCCTCCCTGTGGATTGTGCTCTTGTGCGATTTTCTGTACATGCGGACGATAATCACGATCCCGACGGCTTTTACCGTCATATCCAATAGCCACAATAACGCCTGGTTCTAACGCACAGCGCGCGCAGCTTTGCTGGGCGAGTAGTGAAGCCGCCTGCGCAAAATAGGTATCGCCATCCAAAATATACATGACCGGCCAGCCTTGCGCCGGAGGCTTGGTTTTTGGAACGTAAACCATGATTTTGTAGTCACCATTCTGTGGCGAATGAAATGTGAATATTTGTGTATCGGGAATTTGGTAGGGAGAGGATGCAGTATCTGGGTTAGCAGCAGAAATGAATGGAAGTAGGGCGAAAATAATCCCCAATAAATAGCGCAACATCAGTAGTGATCTCCGGTTAGATGCGTGGTTGCATGGCCTTAAGCGTTGTTCGAACGTAGGCTGGCAGTGGTGGTCTACTGCCCGCAAGAATATGGAATGCATGCAAACTACCATAGCGGGCATGTGCCTTCAAATGAAAATCATTATCACTAATGCGGCGATGATATTCGGCGATTACGGATGTGTTTTACAGCGGCAGACTAGGCTTAAAACCTATGCTCTTACCAAATTGAGCTAACCAACCCCTATTTTAAATAGGAGTTTATAGATAGCTTATTTTTATATTAGTACCGCAATAAACTATTCTCTAACAATGTATTTTTCTGGAAGATGCCGGTGATTTGCTTTAAACGTTGAATTACGCAATAGTGAAGTGGTTTGGAGTTGACTCACTCATTGATTAGACAATAAATAAGGATGATTTATGTTAGAGAATTATTTCCCAGACAATGCTTCCAGTGAGCAGAAACAACGCGTGATTGCTGTTAATGCCGCGCTTGAATTAATCAAGGTAACGTTGGCTGATAGCAACGATGGAAATAGCGTTAGCCATCAGCTTCAAGCTGCCGAACGTCATATCGAATCTTTAGCTGACGCAATCCAGAAGGCAGTAAAAATTTAGTGGCTTCTCGATGTGAATAAAGAGAATTGCATCCTCCAGCATGTTTGGACATGTGAAGCTGAACATACTGGAGGAACAACAATAAATAAACAAAGCGTTTATTTATTATCTGTGCCATTTTTCATATGGAATGATAGGCGGGCTTTGAAATAAGCCTTAATATTTTCTTCCATTGCATGGATCTTCTTATCAATACTTTGGCATAAAAATTCATCGCTATTCATTGCTCTAACTCTTTGTAGCGCTATCTCGTCGATCTCTTCTTTTTGTGTTTCGGTCAGTCCGAAGTCGTTTTGCTGTGTCATTGTTAGTGTGTCCTTATGGTGGGATTTAGCACTATTTTAACTGCGCAAAGTTAAACGTCAGCGTTCAGTGCGTGCCATATTGCTTGGAAACCAACCTCTTTGAAGGTTTTCGCTTTGCTAGGCTCTTTGATGGAGAACTCGATAGTGGTTTCTGCCAGAGAGAAAAAAAGTGCATCGCCAAAAGAGCTAAAGCCCGCATTCTGAAACTTATGGCACATACTTTTTCTCGATATTTCGTAAAGCTCAGGAAACATAATATTGACCTCGTCCTGAACCTCCTGGCTAATTTTATCGCTAACAATCAGGAGACGGATCGTCCGATTCGCGTCTGAGTTGCGCGCGCCCCAGTTGATATAGCTATTCCAAATATTTTGCATCTGTTGTTTAGGATCGCTGTCTACCACTAACTCATTCATGATTGCGCTGCATAGCGATTTTTTTAGGTGTAAGTAGAGCGCATTAAACAGGGCATCTTTGGTTGGAAAATAACGAAACAGTGTTCCTTCAGCCACCTCTGCTTTTTTAGCGATGATCGCTGTTGACGCGCTAATCCCTAGCTGTGCAATAGCATGAGTCGCTGCGGTAAGTAACGCCTGTTTTTTCTCTTCGCTCAAAGGTCGAGCCATGCTGAATACCCTCATTGTGTGTGATTAGGACAATTTTATTGTTGGTCATCCCTTCCCATGCTCATAGATATAATCTTATCAAAATGTAGTTGACGAAGTGGTTATTGTTTTTATAATGAGTGATTACTTACTCATTATCAAGTTAAGAGCTTCGCCATCAAGAAGCGAAGCATTATTCATGAAAATACTCATCACCTGCGTGGTACTTATGATTTTAGCTGCAGCCGGAGGCGTGATTTCCGCCTTAGTTCCTAGTATGGGTCGTTCACCAGATACTGAACAACGTCACAAATTTGCGAAATCACCGCAATATCGTGACGGAAAATTTCACAACGAGGCTCTAACGCCGATGGTCAGTGGATCGAAGGGGCGTATGGCTGTTATGTGGGATTTTTTATTCAAAAAAAGTCGCCTAGCCAAACCCGATCACGCCTTGCCTTATGTGAATACCGACCTGGGATCCATTGATACAGATAAAGATGTCATTGTCTGGTTGGGGCACTCTTCGTGGTACTTGCAGCTTGATGGCAAACGGATCTTGATCGACCCTGTACTCAGCGATCATGCTGCGCCATTTTCTTTTATGAATAAATCGTTCATTGATGACTATCCGTGGCAGGCTCAGCGTATGCCCAAATTGGATTATGTGCTGATTTCACACGATCATTACGATCATCTCGACTATGAGACCATGCAGCTTCTTCAATCACGCATTGGCCAGATTATTACTCCACTTGGTGTCGGAACCCATTTGTTACGGTGGGGATTTGTACCTGAACAGATTGTTGAAGCCGATTGGAATCAACAAGTGGTCCTCGATGAAACGCTGACGCTACATGTTTTACCGGCTCGCCATTTCTCCGGCAGGGGATTTGAAGGTAATCCTACGTTATGGGCCAGTTTTTTGCTGCAATCGTCGCAACGTAGACTCTATTACAGTGGTGATAGCGGGTATGGAACGCATTTTAAAAAGATTGGTGATCGGTTTGGCCCTATTGATGTTGCCATCTTAGAAAATGGTCAGTACGACTCTGATTGGCAATATATTCATATGTTGCCAGAGGAGACGGTGCAGGCGGCGCTTGATTTAAACGCAGCGGCGGTCCTGCCTAGCCATGCCGGACGCTTCGTGATGGCGAAACATAGTTGGAACGAACCCTTTATACGGCTCGCGTTGACAAGCCGAGATAAGCCATACCGACTATTAACGCCAAAGCTGGGGGAAGTGGTTTGGGATGACGGGAAAACACAGCAATTTGATGTCTGGTGGAATTAAAGCTTGGAGCGGATATGCCAATGACGATCCCAGAGCAGGTGATTCAATCGTTAATCGTATGGATTGACGAAAACATTCATCGTCAGCTGCATATCGATGATATTGCAAAGCATGCGGGTTATTCTAAGTGGCATTTACAACGTATTTTTGTTCACTATCGCGGCGAAACGTTGGCTCGTTATGTCCGCTCTCGGCGACTTGAAATCGTTGCGGAGGAATTGCTGTGCTCAGATGAGCGTGTCTTGGATATTTGTTTGAAATATGGCTTTGAGTCGCAGCAAACCTTTACACGAATTTTTACGCGCCATTTCAAACAGCCACCAAGCCTGTGGCGTAAAACTCATCAGCACGATGAGCTGGTAGGATGAATGTCGACATTGTGAATTTCCATATTACGTCTCTTCTTAGAAGCGGTTCATCTCTCTGAGCCGCCTAATCTTCTTAAACTCGCCGGATTTGTATTAATAATAAAAATGCATACCAGTAGGTATTAACTACTATGTCCGTTATAAAACCTTGTCCATGATAGTTTAAAGGCTTAGCACCTCTATGTTTATATTACAATGAGTTAGCTGATTTACTTCCTCTTGCAACCGGCCTATTACGTGATTAATGAGTTAAATTCTGTGATCGCAACAACAGTAAGATACAAAAAATACTTTGCAGAATAAGTATCTATAAATCATTATTTGAAACGTGGTTTCACTCCAATTCTGTAGGCTAATCTTGAACTTACATGCAGTACTGCGCCAGCGTGTGGCGAAAACACGTTGGTATGCCAAGCGAAAAAGTTACCGAGTTTTGTTCTGGCGGGAAATAACGCCGCTGGCTGTTCCTATCTTTATGGAAAACGCCTGTGTGCTGTTGATGGGGGTTCTCAGTACTTTTCTGGTGAGTTGGATTGGTAAAGAAGCGATGGCAGGAGTGGGGCTCGCCGATAGTTTCAACATGGTGATTATCTCGTTCTTTGCCGCCGTTGACCTCGGAACAACCGTGGTTGTTGCTTTTAGCTTGGGGACGCGTGATAGACGTAAGGCTCGTGCTGCAGCCAGGCAGTCACTGGTGTTGATGACGGTGGTGGCCCTGTTGCTGGCCGCAGGGATCCACTTAGCGGGTGAGCAAATCATTGATGTGATTGCAGGCGATGCGACGTCTGAAGTCAAAGGATTGGCGCTTTCGTATCTGCAAACGACGGTATGGAGCTATCCTGCCGCTGCTATTGCGCTGATCGGTAGCGGGGCGTTGCGCGGTGCGGGAAATACCAAAATTCCTCTATTAGTGAATGGCGGAATGAATATTCTGAATATCATGATCAGTAGCGTACTGATTTATGGCGCTCTCGGTTGGCATGGTCTTGGATTTATCGGCGCAGGCTTAGGGTTGACTATTTCCCGCTATATTGGCGCTGCCTGCATTATTTATGTGCTGTTAAAAGGTTTTAACCCCGCACTGCGTATTTCGATCAAAAGCTACTTTAAACCTCTGAAGCTGAATATTCTGTGGGAAGTGCTAGGGATTGGTATTCCTGCCAGCATTGAATCGGTGTTATTCACTGGGGGTAAGTTGCTGACGCAAATGTTTGTAGCAGGCATGGGAACGAACGTTATTGCCGGTAACTTTATTGCCTTCTCGGTAGCGGCATTGATAAACCTGCCCGGAAATGCGTTGGGATCGGCTTCAACTATTATCGTCGGGCGACGTTTGGGCAAAGGCCAAATTGGTCAAGCGGAAAGACAGTTGCGGTATGTCTTCTGGTTATCAACCGTTGTACTCACCTTAATTGCTTGGGGAACCGCGCCTTTTGCTGGTCTATTTGCCTCTTTTTACACGCGAGAACCCGATGTTATTGAAGTCGTGAAAATTCTGCTGTGGCTGAATGCGGCATTCATGCCGATATGGGCTGCGTCGTGGGTGCTGCCTGCTGGGCTGAAAGGTGCGCGCGATGTGCGTTTTGCCATGTGGATCTCCATGCTAGGCATGTGGGGGTGCCGCGTGGTAGCGGGTTATATATTAGGCATTGTACTGGGTATGGGCGTTGTTGGCGTATGGCTTGGTATGTTCTTTGACTGGGCGGTGCGCGGCGTATGTTTCTATTGGCGTATGGTCAGCGGCCGCTGGTTGTGGAAGTATCCGCGAGCGGTGCGTCCTGAGCTAACCGAAGTCGATGTGAGATCTGAAAGTTAATGTTTTATGCCATCACCCAGCCTCTTCAAGAGGGCTGGGTGAATGCGTGAGATCCGTTTACATCAGCCTAATCCTTCCTGAACTAACGAGTCACGACTGATCTCAGCAATAGATTTCGCGCCGGTCAGCGTCATTGCTACACGCATCTCTTTTTCGATTAATCCCAATAGGTTCTCAACGCCGGCTTGTCCAGCAGTGGCTAGCGCATAGAGATAGGCACGTCCTAACAGAACGGAATCTGCACCGAGCGCAATCATACGCACTACGTCTAAGCCGCTGCGGATCCCACTGTCGGCTAGAATCTTTATATCGCCTTTAACTGCGTCGGCAATGGCGGGGAGTGCTCGAGCGGAAGACAGCACACCGTCTAGCTGACGACCACCGTGGTTTGACACCACAATACCATCGGCGCCGAAGCGAACAGCATCGCGCGCATCTTCGGGATCAAGAATGCCTTTAATAATCATCGGCCCATCCCAGAAATCACGTATCCACTCCAAATCGCTCCACGAAATAGAAGGATCGAAATTAGATGCAAGCCAGCCGATATAGTCTTCAAGACCAGTCGGTTTCCCCAGATAGGCAGAGATATTACCGAGATCGTGCGGACGACCATTTAAGCCCACGTCCCATGCCCATGCGGGATGAGTCATTGCCTGCAAGTAGCGACGCATGGCTGCATTAGGGCCGCTCATCCCTGAGTGAGCATCGCGGTAGCGCGCGCCAGGCGTGGGCATATCTACGGTAAAGACCAACGTGGAGCAGCCTGCCGCTTTAGCGCGTTCTAAAGCGTTACGCATAAAACCACGGTCTTTGAGAACATAGAGTTGAAACCACATAGGCCGCTTAATCGCCGGTGTGACTTCTTCAATTGGGCAAACCGAAACGGTCGAGAGCGTGAAAGGGATGCCTTTTTGTTCTGCGGCGCGCGCAGCTTGAACTTCGCCACGGCGTGCATACATACCACACAAGCCAACGGGACCTAGCGCCACCGGCATAGCCAGTTTTTCATTAAAAAGCTGGGTTTCGAGACTGAGCGCAGACATATTCTTGAGTACGCGCTGCCTTAACGCGACCTGCGCGAGATCTTCCACATTACGTCGCAATGTATGTTCGGCATAGGCTCCGCCGTCGATATAGTGAAACAGAAACGGTGGTAGTTTGCGTTGCGCCGCGGCGCGGTAGTCGGTTGCAGCTGAAATAATCATGGATTTCCTTCCCTTATTGCATTTGTTTCTTCATCTGGCAGGCGGGTTATTCGAGCCTGTCGGGCCTCATCTTCGTGTAGATTTTTTATCGTGGAGTGAACGAAACCGAGATGTGCTTTTGCCGCTTTGCTGGCTCGATCCGGATCGCCGGCCAAAATGGCCTGAAGGAGTTCACGGTGTTGCTCGGTAAGACGAGCAAAAATGGTGGGGGCGGTGTACATACGCTGGCGACTGTGCATCACTGATGATTGCATCAAATCGAAGAATCCGCGCATGGTTTGCAGTAACACCACGTTGTGTGATGCCTCTGCAATAGCCAGATGAAAGCGAACATCGGCCTGTGCAGCCAAATCAGGGTTATCGCTTTCTTTAAGCATGAGTGTGGCATCAAAACAGTATTGAAGTTTTTCTTTATCAGCTTCGGTTGCGCGCATGGCTGCGTGCCATGCGGTGCTCGCTTCGATGGCATGACGTGCTTCGAGAATGTCGTAACGATAGTTGGGATCTTCTGCCACCAACGTTCTCAACGGCTCAACAATACGTTGCTCAGACCAAGGCTGAAGCTCGAAGCGCACGTATGTACCGCCGCCGCGACGGCTAATGAGCACATGTTCGCTAATCAGCTTTTGAATTGCTTCGCGTAATGACGAACGGGAAACGCCCAACTCGGCTGCTAACTGCCTTTCGGCAGGCAACCGCATGCCTGCCTCCAGTTTTCGTTCATGAATAATCGCCTTAACACGCTCGACCAGATGGTCAGCAAGGCGAGGTTGATGCAGTGGTGTCATGGAATCATCCAAGTCAGCAGATAGGCCTGCAAAGTGGTGATAACCCCAACCATACAGGTGAATATCAGGCTGTGTTTAACGGTGAAACGGAACAGATCGGACTCTTTACCCACCAGTCCAACGGCTGCGCAGGCAATCGCAATAGACTGTGGTGAAATCATTTTGCCAGTTACACCACCGGTGGTATTGGCAGCAACAAGTAGAACGTCAGAGACGCCGATTTGCTGCGCTGTTGTCGCCTGAAGTGCGGCAAATAACGCGTTTGATGAAGTATCTGAACCGGTAAGGAATACTCCTAGCCAGCCAAGGAACGGCGAGAAGAAGGTAAACGCATCGCCGGTATGAGCCAGAGCCAACGCGAGCGTTGCCGAGAGGCCTGAATAGTTAGAGATAAAGGCAAAGGCCAGTACCATACCGATAGAGTAAATCGGTAGCGCCAGCTCTTTCATCGTAGAGAAAAATGTCTCAACCGCCGCCCGTGGTTTCATGCGTAGATAGATAACGGAAATCACCGCCGCTACGATAATGGCCGTGCCAGTAGCCGACAGCCAGTCGAGTTTATAGACGGCTGCATACGGCATGCTTTCCGCCACCACCGGAGGCATTTTGGCCACCAGTTTATCAAGGAACGGGACTGAGAAATTAAAGACCCAATCCTGCAATGCGCCGCCTTTGACAAACAACGCTTTGAATGGCGGAATACTCCAGATGGTGACCGTGGCGGTGAGGAAAATGAACGGCATCCACGCGCGTATAACCTGTTTCAACGTATAATTTTGGCGCGCCAAAGTTTGGTCGGTTATCGATGCGCCCACGTCGTTAAAGCGGAAGATGCGTTTAGGTTGCCAAACGCGAAGAAACAGCGTTAAGCAAACCAGTGACACCAGCGATGAAATAATATCTGGCAGCTCAGGGCCAATAAAGTTTGAACTCAGATACTGGGCTACGGCAAATGATCCACCGGCGACGACTACGGCAGGCCACGTTTCTTTAATCCCGCGCCAGCCATCCATAATAGCCATGATCCAAAACAGTACGATGATAGTCAGAAACGGTAGCTGACGCCCGACCATCTGGCCAATCTCAAAGCTATCTAACCCCGTGACCTGACCCGCGACGATAATCGGGATCCCCATGGCACCAAATGCAACGGGGGCCGTGTTCACGATCAAGCACAGACCCGCGGCATACAATGGATTGAACCCCAGACCGACGAGTAAAGCGGCGGTAATGGCGACCGGAGCCCCAAACCCTGCGGCGCCTTCTAGGAAGGCACCAAAGCAAAAGCCGACGATCAGCATTTGTAGGCGTTGGTCAGGTGTGATGGAGAGTATCGAGGAGCGGATGATGTCGAACTGCCCCGTTTTTACCGAGATTTTATACACAAATACTGCGGCAATGATGATCCAGGCGATAGGCCAGAGGCCATAGAAAAAACCATATATGACGGATGCAAAAGCGCGATCGGCTGGCATTTTGTAGAAGAACAGAGCCACTAATAACGCAATGCCCACGGTGATGGTGGCAGCGATATACCCCTTTAGCTTGAGCTTTATCAACGCATAGAAGAAAAAGAGAATGGGCAGTGCAGCGATGAGACTAGACAGCCAGATATTCCCGATAGGGTCGTAAACTTGTTGCCAAACTTGCATGCAGGTATCTCCAGAGATCAGACACTTTATCGTCCCGCTCCATTGGTAGGACCAATGATGGCGGGTAACTTTTATGATGATTAATGGTTAACCTTTTGTTAAAAGATCGCAACGATAGCATTTACTTTTTTTATTTTTCTGTACTGAATGCCACGTTTTTAAGTGGATTGGTACGACCAAAGTGGGGGGCAGTTAAGGATGCTGCTGGTTATCGAAGAGGAAAAATAGACGGCATGAGGTTACATTCGAGAAGCCGAGGGTTGAGTTGACTGAATAAACCGTTGTTCATGCCGGAAGTGCACCAATAACACAGTGGCTATAAGTTTGCTTCATCACTCCACTTATTGTGTGTTAGCGCTTGTAACGCAGAGCTTCGACAAACAGAGAAAAGGCTGTTGTATGCTGTTTGCGACTTGGGTAATAAAGATAGTAGCCAGGAAACGTGTTGCACCATTCTTTAAGAACTTGCACAAGTCGGCCATCGGCTAGCTCATTTTTAACCGAATCTTCAGGAACGTAGGCGATGCCAAAACCCAAATTGGCGGCATCAATACGTTGGTGCAGGCTATTAAAGATAAGCTGTCCATCGACCCTGACTCTCAATTCCTGCCCCTCTTTTTCAAACTCCCACGCATACAAACCGCCCATTGTTGGCAAACGCATATTGATACAGCGGTGATTCTGCAAATCTTGAGGTGTCTCAGGCGTGCCATATTGTTCGAAGTAACTAGGTGAGCCGACCACTGCCATGCTCATATCTGGACCGATACGTACGGCAATCATGTCTTTCGCTACCTGTTCGCCGAGGCGAATGCCTGCATCAAAACGTCCGCTAACAATATCGGTTAACGTGTTATCAACGACGATCTCAACGTTAATATCAGGATAAGATGCTAGAAAAGGCTTTAATACCGGCCACAAAACTGAATCGACAGCGTGTTCACCCGCGGTAATCCGAATATTGCCGGCTGGGGTATCGCGCATGTCGCGAAGGGCGTCTAGCTCGCTTTCTATCTCAGCAAACCTTGGCTCAAGGCTTGTTGCTAACTTCTCGCCCGCTTCGGTTGGCGCAACACTGCGTGTTGTTCGGGTTAGCAGGCGTATATCGAGGCGTTCTTCTAATCCGCGAATGGAGTGGCTGAGTGCAGATTGTGACACGCCCAACTTAGCAGCCGCTTTAGTAAAACTACGCTCTCTGGCGACGACAAGAAAAGAGATCAAATCGTTGAAGTTTTCTTTAAGCATTTCCTGACCCGCATTTTAAAACATAGATCCCATTATAATCAGATTAATGAATTTATTTCATAGCTCCTTTCTTGTTTCTCTATCTAGTGACCTGCTGCAAATGGGGGTAACTTTTAGGCAATAAAACGAGATGTGCTCACTCCGGTTATGTTTGCCGAAGTCGAAGAGATCATAAGAGGAAAAAATGAAAATTATTCGTAACGCTTCACAGGCATCCGTGTCAGGTTCAGCAGACTATTTTACCGGAAATGTTCGTATTGATGGCATGTTCCAAGCTGAAGAACCCGCTCGTGTTGGCGGTGCAACGGTAACCTTTGAGCCTGGTGCTCGTACCGCTTGGCACACTCATCCACTGGGACAAACGCTGATCGTCACGCAAGGCCGTGGTTGGGTGCAGGAACTGGGGAAAGATGTTCAAGAGATCAATCCGGGCGATATCGTTTGGATTCCAGAGGGCGTCAAACATTGGCATGGCGCAACGGCTGAAACAGCAATGACACATATCGCTATTGCTGAATCCCTAAACGGAAGCGTCGTTGACTGGATGGAGCACGTTACAGACGAGCAGTATCGCAAATAATTGAGAGAAATACGGCTTAATATATTGAAAATAAAGTCGTTGTTATCTGGTCATTGAAATCATGCCTCGCCGGAGACACTGTCGCTGAGCGGAGCATTTTTATTCTGTTATCTGCTCAAACTTAAACTTTTTGTGATAAACCCAGATTGGCGATTTCACATGTTAGATTCAAATTCCTCAATAAATACAAAAGGGCTAACTTCTAATGAAATCGTTGAAAGTCTTACTTCTGGCCTCACTGATAAGTTTAACGGCTACGGCTGGGGCTGAGCAGATCAAAAATCCCCTTAGCGTACACATACTGAATCAACAGACAGGACTGCCATCCGCGGGTGTCACTGTAACGCTGGAGCATAAAGAAGGGGATAAATGGGTCAATTTATCTAGCGCTGTCACTGACACAGATGGCCGGATTCCTGCACTATATCCGGCACATAAAACGATGGCGCTTGGCGACTATAAAGTGACGTTTAAAACGGGAGCATATTTTTCAGCGCTAAAACAGGACACTTTCTTTCCTGAAATACCCGTAGTCTTTCATGTCACAAAAATGAATCAGCATTTACATGTGCCGTTGTTGCTTAGCCAATATGGCTATTCAACTTATCGGGGTAGCTGATGTTGATTGTGAGATTTATTTAATTATTAACTAGGTCGCGGCTCATCGCGGCCTTTTTTATGTAAATGAGTTACTGTATTTTTAATAATGTAATTAGGTTATCAACTAAGCCGGATGCGTTGCTGTTGAGATCGTAATTTTCAGAGCAGAGTAGCCAGTTCTCTATTAAACCACTCATATATGCCCTGATTATAATTACTGATTGTTCAATGTTTAATTTTGATGGTAATTGATTTAATGTAACACAACGTTTTAAATTATTAGATAAACGTTCCTCTTCGAAATAAACCATTCGTCTAATTTCACTACGGGAAGTCATTTCTTTTGTGAATTCACAATGGTGAAACATTATTTTCATTAATGATTTTTGTTGCGGATCGCTGACCGCTGCACGTAAAATATAGGTCAGCGTCTCTTGCAGCGCTTTTAATGGATTATCTTTGTTTTTACTGTGAATTTTTTCTGAAATATACAGAGAGTAGTGAGCAGATTGCTGCCATATTTCATTAAATAGCTCTTCTTTATTTTTAAAGTGCCAGTAAATGGCCCCTCGCGTTACGCCAGCGGCACTAGCAATATCGGCGAGCGATGTTGAGGAGAATCCCTGCGTTGAAAATTCACGAATTGCTACATTTATTATTCTCTGTCGAGTAATAAACGCATCTTCTTTAGTTTTACGTGCCATAGCGATACCAAATTTTCCAGACTATGATTTACAGAGGGTTGTGAAATTCTGTACGATGCATTTCTTATTTTATTCAGTCTATGGCTATTTTGTCATTTGTTTCTCTAGTCGAAATTTACACTGATGATGTGGTGATGATTTCCTCACAAAGAGTCTTATAAGCAAGAAGGTAGTAGCCTATTCAATTAAATAATTTCAATGAATCATTCAACATAATTGTATGTATTTAGTTTATCTGTAAGCGGTGGGCATAAAGACTACGTAATCTTGATAATTAAATTTACATAACAAATGACAGGTTATTACTTTTTAACTGGATGTTGTGCGCTTTATCTTTAAGTATATCATCATGGTTTTAGTGCATCTGATTGGTTGTATTGATTTATATAAAAAATATATGTATTTGAGTTTATGTGCCTCATGAATTTATCAATGACGTAGCTAAAGTCATTTTTTATGTCATTCATTTTTTTGATAGTCAGTTGGGTAATTAATAACCACAAAAGTGATTATGTGATGAATCATATTCTATTAAAACATTCTCATTATTTATGTACGCCTGGCGTAGCTTCGAAATATTTAAGGAATAGCAATGAAGAAATACAGTGAGTTTATTCTCCTGCCCTCAGTCATCCTTCTTTCTGCCTGTTTCACTTTATCAGGATGTGATAGTGAGGACGTGAAAGCTCCGCTGCCACAACCGCAGGTAGGCGTTGTCACGCTAAAGGCTGAAGCTCTGCAGGTAACCACTGAATTACCAGGCCGTACTGATGCATATCGAGTTGCTGAGGTTCGTCCTCAGGTCGGCGGAATTATTCTGAAACGTAATTTCACGGAAGGTAGCGATATTCGCGGGGGAGAATCCCTGTATCAGATCGATCCTGCTCCTTATAAAGCAGCTTATGACAGTGCTCAGGGGGAATTAGCGAAGGCTGTTGCGGCGGCCAAGTTGGCACATTTAACCGTACAGCGCGATAAACCTCTATTAAGCGATCACTATGTTAGTCAGCAAGAATTTGATACTGCGATAGCGAATGCTCAGCAGGCTGATGCGGACGTGCAGGCAGCAAAAGCAAATGTCGAAACGGCGCGTATTAATTTGGCCTATACCAAGGTTTCATCACCGATTGATGGACGTATCGGACAATCCAATGTCACTGAAGGTGCATTGGTCACAACAGAGCAGGCGACAGCGTTGGCGACTGTGCAACAGTTAGACCCTATCTACGTCGATGTTACCCAGTCGAGCAATGATTTTATGCGCCTCAAACAAGCCGTGACTCAGGGAAGCTTGGAGAAAAGTGCTCAACAAGCTGAAGTGACGTTGGTTATGGAGAACGGACAGGCATATCCGTTAAAGGGCAAGCTGCAGTTCTCCGATGTCAGCGTAGATGAAAGCACCGGATCCATCACGATTCGCGCTCTATTCCCTAATCCTCAACACGACCTTCTACCGGGAATGTTTGTTCGTGCCCGTGTTGATGAAGGTATGCAAAAAGATGCCTTGCTGGTTCCCCAACAGGGGGTAACACGTAATCCGCGTGGTGAAGCGACAGTCATGTTAGTCAATGCTAAAAGTCAGGTCGAAGTACGTAATGTGACGGCCTCTCAGGCAATTGGCGACAAGTGGTTAGTCACCGAGGGATTACATAGCGGTGACCGCGTCATAGTGAGTGGACTGCAAAAAGTTCGTCCAGAAATGACGGTGAAAGTCGAAGAACAGAACCTACAGGCCAATGCGCCTCAGGGACAGTAATCGCTGTGGCGATGATTTATACAAGGTAAACCAAACTCATGGCTAAGTTTTTTATTGAGCGCCCGATCTTCGCCTGGGTACTTGCCATCATTCTGATGCTGGCGGGAGGATTGGCTATTCTGCGACTGCCTGTAGCCCAGTATCCAACGATTGCACCTCCTGCCATCGCGATCACAGCCACCTATCCAGGGGCTGATGCGCAAACGGTGCAAGATACGGTCACTCAGATTGTCGAACAGAATATGAACGGTATCGATAATCTGATGTACATGTCATCCACGAGCGATTCTGCTGGTGGCGTGACGATTACATTGACCTTTAATTCTGGCACCGATCCAGACATCGCACAGGTACAGGTACAAAACAAACTACAGCTGGCAATGCCTTTGTTGCCACAGGAAGTTCAGCAGCAGGGGATTAGTGTTGAAAAGTCCAGCAGCAGCTTTTTGCTCGTTGCCGGTTTTATTTCCGATAACAAGAACCTGACGCAGGATGATATTTCCGACTATGTCGCATCAAATATCAAAGACCCTATCAGCCGTAGTAACGGTGTCGGGGATGTACAGCTATTTGGTGCGCAGTACGCGATGCGTATTTGGTTGAATTCCGATCAACTGAATAAGTATCAACTCACTCCAATTGATGTTATTAACCAGCTTAAAATTCAGAATGACCAGATTGCCGCAGGGCAATTAGGCGGAACGCCATCTGTGCATAATCAGCAACTGAATGCGTCAATTATTGCGCAGACACGTCTGAAAGACCCTGAGCAGTTTGGCCAAGTTTTGCTGAAAGTTAACCAAGATGGTTCGCAGGTTAGGCTAAAAGATGTGGCTCGTATTGAGTTAGGCGGTGAAAACTACAATATCGTCGCTAAAATCAATGGGCAACCGGCAGCAGGTTTAGGGATCAAATTAGCGACGGGGGCAAATGCTCTGGATACTGCGGCGGCTATCAAAGCTAAGCTGGCAGAGCTACAGCCTTATTTTCCACAGGGGATGAGGGTTGTTTATCCGTACGATACAACGCCGTTTGTTCAAATCTCTATTCACGAAGTTATCAAGACGCTGTTAGAAGCGATTATCCTCGTCTTTTTAGTCATGTATCTGTTCTTGCAAAATATTCGGGCGACGTTGATCCCAACGATTGCGGTTCCCGTTGTGTTGCTAGGAACGTTTGCGGTGCTTTCTGCGTTTGGTTATTCGATCAATACCCTCACCATGTTCGGAATGGTATTGGCGATAGGACTATTGGTCGACGATGCGATCGTCGTTGTTGAAAACGTCGAGCGTGTTATGGCGGAAGAACATCTATCGCCAAAAGAAGCCACCAAAAAGTCGATGGAACAAATACAAGGCGCATTGGTGGGTATTGCCATGGTGTTATCGGCCGTGTTTATCCCGATGGCTTTCTTTGGCGGTTCAACTGGTGCGATTTATCGCCAGTTCTCCATAACTATTGTGTCAGCCATGGCGTTGTCGGTATTGGTGGCATTGATCTTGACACCTGCGCTTTGCGCTACGATGCTCAAGCCGGTTTCTGCGGAAGGTCATGGCGAGAAAAAAGGCTTCTTTGGCTGGTTCAATCGGACGTTTGAGAAAAGTGCACATCACTATACGGATAGCGTCGGTGGGATTTTAAGAAGTACCGGTCGTTATTTAATTATCTATGTGTTGATAGTGATTGGTATGGGCGTGTTGTTCCTACGCCTTCCAACGTCGTTTTTACCCGAAGAAGATCAGGGCGTATTTATGACAATGGTACAGCTACCCGCGGGTGCAACTCAGTTGCGCACCCAGCAGGTGTTGGATCAGGTTACTCAATACTACCTGACAAAAGAGCATGCGAACGTTGAGTCAGTTTTCACTGTAAACGGCTTTAGCTTCAGCGGGCAAGGGCAAAACTCTGGGTTGGCATTTATCAGCCTGAAGCCTTGGGATCAACGCTCAGGCAAAGAAAACGGTGTGACAGCCATAGTCGGCCGCGCAATGAAGGCCTTCACGAAGATCAAAGATGGATTGGTCTTCCCATTCAACCTCCCTGCAATTATTGAATTGGGAACCGCAACCGGTTTTGACTTTGAACTTATCGATCAGGCTAACCTAGGTCATGAGAAATTGACTCAGGCACGTAATCAACTGCTCGGTATGGTGGCTGAACATCCTGAGGTCATGGTGCGAGTGCGTCCGAACGGTCTGGAAGATACACCTCAATACAAATTAGAGGTCGATCAGGAAAAAGCGCAGGCACTGGGGGTATCGCTGTCTGATATCAACCAGACTATCTCCATCGCTTTGGGGGGAAGCTACGTTAACGATTTTATTGATCATGGGCGCGTGAAGAAAGTCTATGCACAGGCTGATGCTCGTTTCCGTATGCTGCCAAGTGATATCAATAATTGGTATGTCCGCGGCGATAGCGGAAAGATGGTACCGTTCTCTGCATTTTCTACAGCGGGTTGGATTTCTGGATCGCCACGTTTAGAGCGCTATAACGGTTTACCTTCAATGGAAATTCTGGGGGAACCCACGCTAGGTAAGAGTACTGGTGATGCTATGCAGATGATGGAGCAACTGGTCGCTAAATTACCTGCTGGCATTGGCTATGACTGGACGGGAATGTCGTATCAAGAGCGTCTCTCGGGTAATCAGGCTCCCGCGTTGTATGCTATTTCTCTGGTTGTGGTATTCCTGTGCTTGGCAGCGCTCTATGAAAGTTGGTCTATCCCGTTCTCGGTCATGTTGGTTGTTCCACTCGGCGTTGTCGGGGCGCTCTTAGCGGCTGCGATACGGGGTATGAACAACGATGTTTATTTCCAAGTCGGTCTGTTAACCACCATTGGGCTTTCCGCTAAGAATGCGATATTAATCGTCGAATTTGCGAAAGATTTGATGGAGAAAGAAGGGAAAGGACTTATCGATGCGACATTAGATGCCGTGCGTATGCGTTTACGTCCTATTCTGATGACCTCACTGGCGTTTATTCTCGGTGTTTTACCGTTGGTCATTAGCTCCGGTGCGGGGTCTGGTGCTCAGAATGCTGTCGGCACTGGGGTAATGGGCGGAATGTTAACAGCGACGCTGCTGGCTATCTTTTTTGTACCAGTTTTCTTTGTGGTCGTGCGTCGTCGATTTTCTAAGGATGGAGCTCCTAGCAAATAAATAACGCTAGATCGTATAAAAAGGCCTGTGATGATGAGTCATAGGCCTTTTTACTGAGTCAAGGCTTACCGACAGGGGGAAAATCGGCAGACGGCTGAGGTCAAAAGGAAGAGCTGTTTGGATCATTGGGTAAGATAAGAATATGTTCGTCTATGATCGTGATTTTATTAAAGTACTGGTGCAGACCGACGAACGAAGCCTTGCATCACGATGCTATGTGCATCAGCGTTTGAAACCTTACAGGGTATTGTATACCTGTTCCACTTTTGCCATATATTTTGGCGCTTGGGCTGCGGGGTGATATTGGCGAACGTGCCAATGAAAGGCTTCCGGCGAGAGTTGATTGATCATTTTAATTGCCGTTTTTCGATTGCTCGAAAACGTGCGTAACAGTGCACCAGCGCCGTTTGCATAGGCAACTTCGGTGGCGTAGCGACGCGTCACAGGATCGTCGATCCAATTTAATTGCTGATATTGAATTGCGCCGATATAGGCAGCGCCTAGATCAATATTGGTTTCAGGATCGAGCAGATCGTCATCATCTGGACATCCGCTTTTACCTTTATAGCGATATGCATCGCAGCCGCCCGTTGAGGCTTTGAGCTGCATGAGGCCAATGGCATTGGATGGGCTGACTGCTTCAGGGTTGAAACTGGACTCCACCTGAATAATCGCCGCAATAAGCTTAGGATCGACTTTGTAGTCATCAGCGGCATCCTCAATAACATCATCGTAGGCATGAGCATCATACTTTTTATAACTATGTTTATGCGAACAGCCCGCTAAGAAAAGTATGCACGCAATGACGGCAAGTCTGGCTGGGTGTTTGGGTAATGAAATCATTGTGAACACCAATTTATTCCTAATTAATTGATATAGGTAAGTAATTTGGCGACTGTTGCGAATGGCTTATCAAAGAAGATCAGACAGCATCCTGCGCCCGAAACCGACGCAGGAATCATATAGTTATCGCGCTTTTAGATCACCTGATGATTTGTATCTTTTAGCAAAAAACTCAATGGGCTCAGGCAAGATAAAAGACTTCTCTCAGATCGTCGCTGACCGGACTGCAATCAGGATTACTAGGCATCACATCGCCCATGTGTTTCCACCAACGCTGACAGACATCCGTTTCGGCAATGGCATTCCAGCGCGCTTCAGATTCAACTTCGACGAACCCAAATAGTAAATTGCGCTTTTCATCGAGAAAGATTGAATAGCGGTGTGCGCCATGTGCTTTGAGCTCAGCCTCCAGTTCGGGCCAAATTGGCGAATGGCGGCGTTGATACTCGGTATGTGCATCAGGGTTAACCTGCATAACGAAAGCTTTACGGATCATATCGGCTCCTTACAGCGCTTGGAGATAGAGTGCGCGTACCTGTTCGCGATCGGCACTGCGTGGATTACAAGGCGCGCAAGGGTCGGCTAACGCTTTGTCTAACCAGCCTTCGATATCCGCTTCTTTGATACCTAGCGTGTTAAATCCTGAAGGAATGCCCACGCGGGCGGAGAGCTGTCGAATCGCTTGAATTGCGCTTTGACTTGCTTGTTCTTCATTCATTTCATCTGTATTGACGCCCATGGCTTGAGCGATGCGAGCAAAACGAGCAACCGCATTCGGACGATTAAATTCCTCAATAACGGGGAGTAAAATGGCATTACATACGCCGTGCGGCAGATTGTGAGTCGCGCCAGGCTGATGAGCTAACGCATGAACTAACCCCAAACCTGCACTGTTGAATGCCATACCTGCTAAATATTGGCCATAAGCCATCATTTCACGAGCTTGGAGATTCTGACCATTATCCACTGCTTGTGGCAGCCATTCGGTAATCATACGGATGGACTCAAGTGCGGAATGGTCGGTGAGCGGATGTGCACCAACGGAGACATAGGCTTCAATCGCGTGGGTCAGTGCATCCATACCGGTTGCGGCAGTGACTGACGCTGGGATATTAAGCATAACGGCAGGGTCATCGACGGCGATATCAGGAATGATATTGCTGTCGATAATGACTTCTTTCACCTGTCGCTGGCTATCGATAATCACGGCGTTGCTGGTAAGTTCTGCAGCGGTGCCCGCGGTGGTATTAATTGCGACGAGCGGTACACCTGGGTTCTTCACTTTCCCCACGCCGGAATATGCCGTGGAAGGTGACGGATTTGCGGTCAAAATTTTAATGGCTTTAGTCGTATCAATCGGGCTACCACCACCAAAGGCAATCAGATAATCGCACTGATTTTGTTGATAAGCTTTAAAGCCCGCCTGTACTAGTTCTTCGGTAGGGTTAGGATAAACATCTTTGAATAAAGCGTAGGAGAGGTGGTGCTGTTGCATGGCATCAAACAGGCCATCTAACAGTCCCATTTCAACTAATTGGCCATCTGTGACGATCAGGGCTTTTCCCCATTTTTTGTCGCTGAGTAGCTTAACCATATCGCTGATTGCGCCGTTTCCGTGCAAGCTAATTTTGGGTAATGCCAACATAAAGCTCATGATATTGCTCCTGAAAATGAAAAACCGTTATGATGCGCCTCCGAAAAGAGGCGCATGCAATCGGTCTTTCTAGCGCTTAATCCTTGAGTGCGGCGGCCATTGGCGTAACACCAAACCGTGCCGCCAATGCGATGAGCTCTTGGGTGGAGATGGTCTGTCTTTTTCCGCCCATAGACAGTACTTTCACCATGATTTCCGCTGATTTTTCGGCGGTATCAATTAGGCCAAAAGCATCGTCGAGCGTTGGGCCGCTGCCGAAAATGCCGTGGAATGGCCAGAGTACTAATCCATGCTCGCGCATCTGCTCTGCGGTCTGAGCGCCAATACCATCGGTGCCTGGTACCATCCAAGGTACGATGCCGATCCCATCAGGGAACACCACCAAACACTCGGTGCTGCCTTCCCATAAAAGGCGGGTGAATTTGGCATTGTCTAAGTCATGTACGTAACTTAGTGCAATTAAATTGGTGGCATGACAGTGCATAATGACGCGGTTATCGCCGCCGGTGACTTGCATGCGCACTATGTGTGACTGGAAATGTGCGGCGAGCTCTGATGTCGGTAACCCGCCTTTAGTCAGTCCCCAATGAATGTTGTAAGCCATACCATCTGCACTGACTTGTAATAGCACCAGATTTTCTTCCGGTGCGATTTGCACATTGCGGAAAAACTTCCCTGAACCGGTGACCAGAAACCAGCTGTTTGCCAATTCTGTTGCTGGCTGTGTCAGTTCAACGCAGCGCGGTTGAGCATTAAAGTCAGCGCGAAACGGCGCCACTTCTTCTTCTAAAAGACGCAGGCTGACATTACCGCCATTGCGTTCGTCCCAGCCTTTTAGCCACATATCGCTGGTGGCCTTAATCATCCCCTGAACAAACCAAGAGTCGATGATGGATTGCATAGTTTTATTCCTTATTTTCAATAACTAACGCTGAGACAAAACCTGTTCTTCATATTCACGAACGGCATTCAACCAACTAGCGTCGGCGGGAACATCATTGCGCTGGCAATACATTTCCCATACGGCCTGCCATGGCAGTGATTTTTGTTCTTCCAGCAACGCGAGTCGCGCTGTGTAGTCGCCGCTTTCTTCCAGCTTGCGTAGATGCTCGTTCGGTTCTAATAGCGCGCGTAGTAGGGCTTTTTTCATGTTGCGTGTGCCGATAACCCACGCGGCGATGCGGTTAATGGAAGCGTCGAAGAAATCCAAACCGATATGCACACGGTCAAACAGATCGTGACGCACGATCTCATTGGCAATGGCCTGTGTTTCATCGTCGAGCAACACCACATGATCGCTATCCCAGCGAACAGGGCGACTGACGTGCAGCAGCAGGCGCGGTACATACAGCATGGCACTGGAGATTTTGTCTGATATCACTTCGGTGGGATGGAAATGTCCCGCATCCAGACACAGGGCTGTCTGACGACTCGCGGCGTAACCGAGGTAAAACTCATTGGAGCCGACGGTATAGCTTTCAGCGCCGATGCCGAACAGCTTGCTTTCAACGGCGTCGATATGATGAGCTGGATTGAGCTTTTCTGAGATGACTTCGTCCAGCGCTGAAGCTAAACGTTGACGCGGAGCCAGACGGTCAATCGGTGTATCTTTCATCCCGTCAGGGATCCAAATATTCATGACGGACGGAGTGCCTAGCTGCTCGCCAAAATAGGCAGAAATACGACGGCTGGCTTGGCAATGCTCAATCCAGAACTGACGCGTTTCCGGATCGGCGGAGGATAACGTGAACCCATCTGCGCTGAGCGGATGAGAAAAACAGGAAGGGTTAAAGTCTAATCCTAAGTGGTGTTTTTTCGCCCATTCAACCCAATGAGCAAAATGGCGAGGCTCGATTTTATTTCGAGCAACCGGCGTGTCAGACTCTAAATAAATCGCATGCAGATTAAGGCGTTTTGGACCAGGAATAAGCGAGAGCGCCATTTCCAAATCAGAGCGAAGTTCAGCGGCGTTACGTGCTTTACCCGGATAATTACCAGTAGCCTGAATACCGCCGGTTAGCGAGCCCTCTGGGTTTTCAAAACCGGCGACATCGTCGCCCTGCCAGCAGTGCATGGAAACAGGCAGTTGCTCCATCGTTTTCAATGCATTTTCAACATCGACGCCAACGGCGCTGAAACGCTGCTTTGCCAGTTCCCAAGCCTGATCGATTAAAGTGGTCATACACAAGTTCCTTTGAATTGGGCAGAGGTTTGCGCACCACTGTGAGTCTGTGGCGCGGATAAAGAATGCGGGTGGTTGGGGATGAAATGTTCTAAAGGGAAGTTATGCGCAACGATGCGGCGGAAATCAGCCACGTTAGCCACGTCGCCTAGCGCAATGAGCTGGCAACCGATATTGCCTAACGTGGAGGCCTCAACGGGGCCCGCGGTGACGTCTAGATTACATAGGTCAGCACATAGCTGATTGAGAAAACGATTCTGACTGCCGCCACCAACGATATGCAGGTGGCGGAGCGGCTTGCCGCGTAGCTCTTCGAGTTCTTTCGCCACCTGTTGATAGAGATTGGCTAGACTGTCGAAAATGCAGCGTGCTAATTCGGCTGGGGTTTCAGGAACCGGCGCTCCACGTTCACGGCAGTCATTCTGGATTTCCAAACACATGTTGTCTGGATTAATGAAACGTTCATCATTGGGGTTAATCAGAAAATATTGTGCTGGCTGTAAAGCGGCTTCAGCGATGAGGTCAGGTAGATATTGAACGTGCAACTCCTGCGTCGCGCGTTGTAGCAACCACAAACCCATAATATTTTTGAGGACTCGATAATGACCTTCAGTCCCCCCTTCGTTGGTGATATTAGCCTGCAGCGCCGCGTTATCAGTGAACGGTGTGACACTCTCGATCCCCATCAGTGACCATGTGCCCGAGCTAAGATAGGCTGCGTCAGGATCTTGCATTGGCGTTGCCATTACCGCGCTAGCGGTGTCATGTGTTGCAACGGCGACGACCGGCACGTTTTGCCCTTTAGGGCTCTGCCAATAGCCGACGCGGTTGCCTGGCTGAGTCGGTTTCTGAAACCAGCGAGCGGGAATACCGGCATAGTTCAGCAAATCGGTATCCCAATCACCGGTATTGATATTGAGCAGTTGGGTGGTGCTGGCATTGGTGTATTCCCAATTCATTTTTCCTGTCAGTCGATAGTGCAGATAGTCAGGGATCAGCAACAAATGCTCGACACGATCCAATACCTCAGGCTGTTGTTCGCTGAGCGCTCGCAGTTGGTAAATCGTGTTAAAGGGTAAAAATTGGATACCGGTGCGTTGATAGATAAATTCGTGCCCCAGCGTTTTCTGTGCCTGAGTCATGACGCCATGGGTTCGGCTGTCGCGATAGGCTATGGGGTGTCCGACACGCTCACCGTTGGCATCAAGCAGCACATAATCGACACCCCAAGTGTCGATACCAATACTGTCTAGCAAGATTTTTTCAGCATCGATTTGTGTCAGCCCTGCGAGGATTTCACGCTCAATGCTATCGAGATCCCAAGTATCAAAACCATCGCGTGAGACTAGCTGGTTAGCAAAACGGCGAATCTCTTTGAGAGTCAACTTCTGAGTGCCGAGATGGTAGCTGGCTAGCATGACCCTCCCGCTTGAGGCACCAAGATCAATTGCGACAATATGGCGTGTGGTCATGTGGAACCGTCCGTCGTTTAACAATCTTATTAATCAATGACGGCCAGTGTAAAAACTTGCTTTGGAGGACACCTTCTCATGAATGCCAATGAAATACTGGTTTTGGCAATACAGCAAAGGTGAAAGTGAAGTTGGTCACATATCTTAGAGAGATCGCCCTGTGATGTTCGCCGCATTTCTAAATATTGGCGACGTTTTCTTAAATAAATGCGCGCTTAAAGTGGTTTTGGCGTCAAAAGTTTAAGGTTCGCATTGGCGCCTTCTTCTACTATCGCAATACAGAAGTGCTGGAGAAGTAACCAGTGCTGATACCCGAGACGATGAGGAGGTAGACCATGACTGTTTTGCACAGCATTGATTTTTTCTCTTCCGGCTATGCGCCCGTCGCGATAGAGCCGCGAGCACCGCAGCCTGAGTTTCCTGAGCACCATCATGATTTCTATGAAATCGTTATAGTGGAACAGGGCGCTGGCGTACATGTATTTAATGGTAATCCTTACACGCTTAACAGCGGATGTGTATGTTTTGTCCGTGACCATGACCGCCATTTGTTTGAGCATACGGATGGATTGTTTTTAACCAATGTCCTGTTTCGTTCACCGGATGCATTTAAATTTTTGTCAGGTGTTGAACAATTTTTGCCGAGCGAGCGTAACGGCGTTTACCCTTCGCATTGGAGAATCAGCCAGCAGGTATTGCAGCAGGTCAAAGTCTTAATGTCGAAGTTAGAGCAGGCGCCAGACAGCGAACGAGCCGAAGATATCGCCTTACATGAAAGCGTTTTTATGCAGCTAATTGTACAGCTTTGGCAAGGCTGCTCAGCGCAAATTGGTGATGACCAAGAAGGGCGTTTACGTCAGTTGCTCGATTGGCTACAAGACCACTATGCGGAGTCAGTGGAATGGTCAGAATTAGCTGATCGTTTTTCTTTACCGCTGAGAACGTTACATCGCCAGCTAAAAAATCATACAGGCATGACACCACAGCGTTATCTCACTCGACTGCGGCTTTTACAGGCTAGACATCAGCTTTGTCACAGTGATAACAGCATAACGGATATCGCTTACCAGTGCGGTTTCGGTGACAGCAATCATTTCTCTACCTTATTCAAACGCGAGTTTGACCAATCACCGCGGGCGTTACGCTGCCAGTCATAGCTTTCTACAATCTGACTTTGTGGTTTTTTATGCATAAACCATAAAGAACAGATATGTGGAATAGAGAAAGCCGTCAACGTACGTTGCTGAAGATTTTGTCATACTGTCCGGCTATTTAAGAGTGGAGACAGGAGATGGGTAAGCTATTATTGCTCGAAAGTCGGGATTATTTACCATCCGAACAGATGCCTGTCGCTGTGGCAGATCGCTACCCGCAGCAGGTATTTGCTGAACATACCCATCAATTCTGTGAAATTGTTATTGTGTGGCGCGGCAACGGGCTACACATTCTTAACGATCGTCCTTATCGAATTACCTGCGGAGATATTTTTTATATCAACGCTGACGATTGCCATAGCTATGAGTCTGTTAATGAACTGGTATTGGATAATATTATCTACTGCCCAGAACGTTTGCGCCTGAATGCACAGTGGAATCTTCTGCTACCGCCCTTTGATGAAACGACGCGCCAGAATCATTGGCGTTTGAGCACGGGAGGATTAGCGCAGGCACGACCCATTATTGCTCAGCTGACGCAGGAAAGTCGTAAAAACGATGCGCTCTCTATGCAACTCACCGAGGCTTTATTGCTGCAACTCGCCATTGTGCTCAAGCGTTACCGTTATACTGCGGAAAGTGCACATTTACTCCCTGCGGGAGAACAGCTTGATCTGCTGATGGCATCTTTGCAAGGTGGGTTAGACAATCATTTCGATTTAGCGGCATTCTGTGCTGAGCATCAGTTGGTCGAACGTTCACTTAAACAGCTTTTCCGCCAACAAACCGGCATGACAATTAGCCATTATCTACGCCAATTGCGTTTATGTCAGGCTAAGCGACTGCTGCGACGCAGTGAGTATCGCATTAGTGAAATCGCCACACGCTGTGGATTTGAAGACAGCAACTATTTTTCCGTGGTGTTTACCCGTGATGCAGGGATAACGCCGAGAGAGTATCGCCAGCGCTTTGTGACGGAACCTGAACGGGTGGTATAAACATGGGTAGGTATGTACTCTCAATAAAATACGGGCAAGCACCGCGAGCCGTAAACCAGATAGGGCAGTTTGATGAAACAAATTAAATTAGGTGGTTCTACTCTTCAGGTTCCAGCCATTGTCGTTGGATGTATGCGTATGGACGAACTGAAAGCGGTTGAAGCAGAAACCTTCGTGCAAACAGCACTCGATTTAGGCGCTAACTTCTTCGACCATGCGGATATTTACGGCGGCGGTGAGTGTGAGCGTATTTTTGCGCGTGCCGCCAAGCTAAATGACGACCGCCGCGAGAAAGTTTTTCTGCAGTCTAAGTGTGGTATCCGCAAAGGACTATTCGATTTCTCGAAAGCGCACATTCTCAAATCGGTTGACGGTATTTTAGAGCGCCTTGATACCGATTATCTGGATATGCTGCTGGTGCATCGTCCTGACGCGTTGATGGAGCCAGAAGAAGTCGCGGAAGCTTTCGATCATCTGCTGGATACTGGAAAAGTCCGTCGTTTCGGCGTGTCCAACCAAAGTCCTATGCAGATGGCGCTGTTGCAAAAATTTATGAGCCAAAAGATTTTAGCTAACCAGCTGCAACTGAGTATTACCAATAGCGGGATGATCCGCAGCGGTATTAACGTCAATATGGAGAACGCTTCAAGCATCGATCATGATGGTGAGGTGCTGAATTACTGTCGTTTAAATGATGTAACTATTCAGGCTTGGTCACCGTTCCAATACGGTATGTTTGAAGGCGTCTTCCTAGGAAATGCAAAGTTTCCAGAGCTAAACCAGAAAATTGACGAAATTTCAGCGCGCTATGGTGTTTCTAATACCACAATTACGACGGCATGGATCCTGCGCCATCCTGCAAATATGCAAATGATTTCTGGCACCATGAGCACCTCGCGCCTGAAGCAGATTTGTCAGGCTTGCGACATCACGTTAACCCGTGAAGAGTGGTATGAAATCTATCGTGCTGCTGGCAATGAGTTGCCATAAAATTTGAACCGAATCCGTGACAGTAGCCAGAGGGGTGCTTCTGGCTATTTTTTATTTCTCTTTATCTCAATGCCGCGTAATATTTCGACCTGTTTATTTTCCAACCATGCTCCTTATTTATGATCCGTATCTTGCCGCTGTTTGAAGTCCCAGAGCATAGTGAACTAATAACCGACTGGCTGTTTCAGGCTTTTGGCAGCGAAAACAGCCGCGATTTTTTCGCGAGTATCGTTAACAGTAGTTTACGGCCTGAAGGCTTGCCTGTCACATTTGTGGCCTTGCTCGATGATAAACCAGTCGGAACTGTGGGGTTGTGGCGCTGCGATTTGATTAGCCGCCAAGATTTGTATCCGTGGTTAGCCGCGCTCTATATTGATGAAAGTCAGCGAGGTTGTGGATTAGGTGCTCAACTCCAACATCATGTGGAAGCATTTAGCCGCCGAACAGGGTTTAGAGAACTTTATCTCTATGCGACCTTTGCCAATTATTATGAACGTTTTGGCTGGCAATATATCGGCGACGGGCTGGATTATCCAGACCAGCCCGTGCGTTTGTATCGCAAAGATATCTAAAGAAAATTAGATAATACGTTGGGTGCGCACACCTAATACGTTGGCTAACTTCTCTAACTGTGATCCCCAGTGACCTAAGCCTATTGCGCAATGGTGTGCCGGCCCCGCTGTAGACCATGCTCGAGTGAAGTTTCGTGCTCCCATGCTAAAGCGGTAACGGCTATTGGTATTGCCGATATCCAACGTTTCGCCCTCTACCGACTCGCCCTCTGCGTATTGCAGCACGATTTCCCCACCGCGCGTTTCAACGACAGATAAAAAGGTGATCGGCCCATTTTTAACCGTCATTTGAATGGATACCCCACAGCCCGGTTTTCCATGATAGACAGGCAAAGGTACCAGTCTGACATCGCCTTCAGCCATCAGCGGGTGAGCGGGACCGTCGTGCCCCCAAAGCACCACATCGTCTTGGAGTTCAATGCCATAAGGCTCAGAGAAAGATCCTCCTGCGCCTAGTAATGAAAATATCTTCATCGCGATGACATTTTTAACTTCATACTCACCGGCAACAGGGATCTCTTTTTGTGTCAGCAGCGTATTGCCTGCAATCACGGAGGTGACGATGTTTTCATAGTCGTTCCCATGTTGTCCTTCGTAGTAGTAAGCCAAAGCGCCGAGATGATGTTGTTTAACCAACGCATCCAGCGCGCAGGCGGTATGTGCAGCACGCATCAGTTCTGATTCCGAGCATAGGGGATCAATCGTGAAGGCTTGGCTCATTTCTGTGCGTTTGCTATCTAACAACGCGGGCGTCGTATTTTGTCGCAGTTGATTGAGTTCGCACATTTCAAGGGGCTTGAAGCGTACGCCCAAACGGGCAGACAGATTGGTTAGGTTGCTGTAGACGTCATACATACCGTCATAATAATGCCCAAGTAAGCCGATTTGAGTTTTACTCAGAGCCATGCGTATCTGATAGGCGTTTAGCCACTCATCCAGTTCCGACCATACTTCGTCGTCGTTATGGAGTGCGCCAACTAAAAGTTGAAAGCCAATATTGGCGCGGTTAAAAACGTTAGCCAACTCGGGGGCGCTACAGGCCTGACAGTGCGCTAACCATTCCCCTGTACGGTCTCCACGATCGTCCATTTCTCTTATGCGCTGATAAGGAAGGCCGGTGTCTGGCTGTAGCGCAAGAATGAGCACGGGTTTTCCCAGTGCCTGAACCAGTGGCAATACGGTGGAGCTCAGTGCATAGGTGCTGATATAAAGCACGACCACATCCAAGGGGCGGTGGCGCATTTGTTCAAGTAGTTGATCCGTTGCGGTAACGGAGTCGATAAGTCCGCCGTTATGGATGTCATGTTGCTGTGCAAGACGTTGCTCAATTTCGCCAAGATAGCTTTCAAGGCGGCTTTTTAAGCCATGAAACTGCGGCCAGTAGGTGTCCAACCCGATCCCAAAAAGGAGAATATTTAATGGATGAGTCATCATTAACTCCTTATGACGCCATGCCAAGGCCGACAATATTGGCAGCGAGAATAATGATTAGGCAGCCTATGCACAGCACGCTAACCGGTTTTTTGCTGCTGCATTTCCATTCTTTGAGTAGTAGGCCCACAATGCCGCCGCATAGCACGTAGAAGCTCATGTGTAGCATCCAACTCATGTAATCATACTTGGCTGGGATTTTTGCGTGTCCCCATGCATAGAAGAAAAACTGCAAGTACCACATAAGACCGGCCAGCATCGAAAACAATACGTTGGTCACGATAAGCTTACGAGGCCAAGAAAAGTCAGCCTTGATGGAGATATTTTTTAGAATCGCAAGGCGAATGAAGCAGTAGCCAAGGTTGATAAGCGCACCACCTCCCATAATAATCACATAGCTTGGTAACGCCACGTAGAGGGCATTAATACCGAGTGCTGCGGCAGCTTCATGCATAGGTTTAGCGGCATCCATTGCGAATGACATGCCCGCCGAAAAAATCCCGCACATGACGGCAAGCACTAACCCTTTTTTTAGGTTGAACTCTTCAGCACGGATTCCCATTGCGCGCTCTTTGAGTAAACCGGCATAGCTCACCGTTGCCACGCCGATAAGTGCGACGAATACACCTAATAGAGTCATGCGGCCGCCAGGAGTACCAAACAGCACGTCGATTCGACCTTGCAGAATTGGCGTCATTAACGTGCCAATAATCAGGGTGATACCAATAGCAATGCCGATCCCCATCGACATCCCTAAATAACGCATTGTCAGGCCATAGTTGATATTTCCGATGCCCCACATGGCGCCAAACAGAAATACCGGTAAGAGAACAGCAAAGCTGAATGAGCCATAGTAGGCCCAGAAGTCGGGCAGCAAAATGTAGCTGACGAGCCAAGGAAGAATGAGCCAAGAAACGAATCCACCAATTGACCACATGGTTTCCCAAGACCAGTTTTTTACCTGTTTAAACGGCGCATAAAAACACGCTGCACTGGCTGCGCCCACCAGATGCCAGATGATGCCCAAAACTACAGAGTCGTTCATGAGTCCTATCCTTTTTTGTTATAAATGAGAGGCGACCGGTAGATGGGGTTTATGTGTAGGACGCCGCTTCTCTGAAGATTGGAGTCTAAATAGTGTTCAGAACGCGAACCTTCAGATGACTGCCGCAGGCATCTAGAAAATGGCAAAATTTAGTGGGTCGAGCAGATGTCGATCACAAAAGCATTTAAAAGCAGTGGGTTATTCTTGCTGCCAATTGACCGAGAGTAATAAGCGTGTATTTGTGAGAATTGAATGAAATATAAGAACTTTCCGATGAGCGGTGATTTCCGTAATCAACATTCGCTTTTAGCCAGCAAGCTAATTATGATTGCCGATGTAATCTATTTTTTGGTGCGTCGGAAGCCATTGGGTATACTCTATGGCTAACCTGTCGAGGGATGAGAAACGCGATGTCTGATTTGGAAGTGCAACTGCGTAATTCGCTAGCGGCTTTGGATGATCTTAAAGAAAGCTTTGAGCAACAGCGTCTCGTATGGCAACAAGAATGCGAAGGAATACGCATGCAGCTAGAGCAGGCGCGTCAGCGCGAGGCCGCACTCTTGCAAAAGAATGAACAGCTGACTCGTAAACTAGTTGAACTGGGTTCATTGCCAGAAAATAATCCGTTATTAAAACAGTTCAAGATGGTTGGTGCTCACATTGAGGCTTTAGCTCAGGAGGCCACGGCTTTTAATAACTACATTTCTTCGGTGACCATAACCACACAAAGATAAGATTATCTATGTTTACATGGTGCATCTGAGCCGCTCGCTGTGAGCGGCTTTTTACGATTAGCAGCCGCATGTTACATTTTTTTGTGGCTCCCCAAAAAATGTAAAACCTTCATCTTGCCATCCCGTCATGCCTCCGATCATTTCTTTCACTGGATACCCCAATCGACTCAGCGCCAATGCCGCTTTTTGTGCACCGTTACAGTGTGGCCCAGCGCAATAAACCACAAACAGGGTGTGGCGGGCGTAGCGTTGATAAAGGCGTTGATCTATCTCTTTATGCGGCAGATTGATCGCTTGAGGCAGATGAGAGCGTTGATACAACTCTGGCGAGCGAACGTCGAGCAATACAAAATCTATATTTTGTTGCTGCAAGCTGTAATGAACATCTGAGCAGTCGGTTTCAAACTGAAATCGACGAGAGAAGTGGCGCTCAGCATCGGAAGAATCTGCTGGTGGAACATGGCTGACTAAGCTGGTCATCGTCTAAACTCCCTCGGTTGAATGAGTGACTACTGTATTGTTCATCCAGCCTTGCTTACAGTGGCAAATATGCCATATTTCCCAGTAAACCTGCCAATCATTGACCCCTATGGATAGAAACCCTGGTTTAGTAGCAACCTTAGCCTACGATGGCTTATGTAGTTTTGAATTCGGTATTGCGCTAGAGATTTTTGCTTTGCCGCGTCCCGAATTCGATTTCCCATGGTATCAGCACTGCGTGGTAGGTGTTGACGATGGGCCCATGCGAACGACAAACGGCGTGACGATGTTGGCTGAGCACGGGCTTGAATACTTAGCGCAGGCCAATACTATTGTCATTCCTGGATGGCGCGGGAATGACGTACCACCGCCGCCAGCATTATTAGAGGCTGTGCGAGCCGCATATAAGCGCGGCGTGCGTTTTATTACTATCTGCTCGGGTGTTTTTGTATTAGCAGCCGCGGGGATACTCTCTGGTAAGCGAGTCACCACTCATTGGCGTTATTGCCAACAGTTAGCTGAACGTTATCCGGATGTTCAGGTGGATGCCGATGTACTCTACGTTGATAGCGGACAGATAATGACTTCGGCGGGGAGCGCGGCAGGGATTGATGCCTGCTTATATCTGGTCTCCAAGGATTTTGGGGTACAAATCGCGAATCGAGTGGCGCGCAGACTGGTTATGGCTCCTCAGCGTAGTGGGGGACAAAAGCAGTTTATTGCGCATTCTCTAGAGGTGAAAACACATGATGGTCTGTACCTGCTGTTAGAGAAAGTACAAACCAGCCTGCATTTATCGTGGAGCGTGAAAATGATGGCTCGTGAATCTAATATGAGTGAGCGGACTTTGGCTCGGCGTTTCGCAACGTCATTGGGGATGTCCCCCGCAAGTTGGCTTCAGCAGGCTCGAATGTCGCTGGCATGTGAGCAACTGGAATTGGGTAATAAACACATTGAGTCCGTTGCCGAGATGTGTGGCTTCTCAACCAGCGAAGGTTTTCGGCAAGCTTTTCGCCAACATTTAGGGATATCGCCTTCAGTTTATCGCCGCCGTTTTTCGCAGAACAATCCGTTAAGCGACGTCTAACTCTGTTACATATTCACATTGCTAATAGGGCTAAATTGGATATTAATAGATAAATTATGAAGAACGTTTTTTAGTCAGTCGGCTCTGTCGTCTGATGTATTCATTAAGAAGGTGTTTATGGAAGGTATCAGTATTACCAAATTGCTGGTGATTGCGGTTCTGATTGTTTTGCTGTTTGGCACTAACAAGCTGCGTACTCTGGGTTCAGACTTGGGGGCTGCGTTGAAAGGCTTTAAGAAAGCCATGAATGATGACTCAGCAAAATCAGGTGCAGATGCCGATAGTGCTGCACCCCGCGTTGACCATAAAGACTGATTCGGTTTTTCAGCGGTAGCTGAGTAGCCAATAAAAAAACCGTAGAGAGTGAGCCCTCTACGGTTTTTTCTATATAGTTTGCTAGAAATGAGGCTTCAGAGATATTTGCTCTGGCCTCATGGATTCTGGCTGTAGTCCTGTTCTCTTGTAAAAAAATATGTCTACAGAAACAGACTGGGTATTACTTCACTTCGACGCCCTTGGCCTGCAAGTCTGCGTGGTAAGAAGAGCGTACGAACGGGCCACAAGCAGCATGGGTAAAGCCCATAGCCATAGCTTCTGCTTTCATCTCTTCAAATTCGTCAGGACTTACGTAGCGCTGTACCGGTAGGTGGTGGCGACTCGGCTGCAGATATTGGCCGAGAGTAAGCATCGTGACTCCGTGTGCACGCAGATCGCGCATCACTTCGATGATTTCCTCATTTGTTTCCCCCAAGCCTACCATCAGACCGGACTTGGTTGGAATCTCTGGATGTGCCGCTTTGAAGTTCTCGAGCAGCTTCAATGACCAGTTGTAATCAGCACCTGGACGTACTTGGCGATAGATACGCGGAACGTTCTCAAGGTTGTGGTTAAACACGTCCGGTGGTGTTTCCGTTAAAATATCCAGTGCACGTTCCATGCGGCCGCGGAAGTCCGGCACCAACGTTTCGATACGAATGGTCGGGTTTTTGGCTCGAATGGCACGGATACAGTCGGCAAAATGTTGAGCACCGCCGTCGCGCAAATCGTCGCGGTCAACGGAGGTGATGACCACGTAACGCAGCCCCATATCAGCAATAGTTTGTGCTAGTTTTTCTGGTTCATTGGCATCTGGCGCAACTGGGCGACCATGTGCAACATCGCAGAACGGACAGCGGCGGGTACAGATAGCCCCTAAAATCATAAAGGTGGCCGTACCGTGGTTGAAGCATTCAGCCAAGTTAGGGCAGGAGGCTTCTTCACAGACGGAATGCAGGCCATTTTTACGCATGGCCGCTTTAATACCTTGAATACGACTGGAATCCGCGGGGAGTTTGATTTTCATCCACTCAGGTTTGCGCAGCAGCTGTTCTCTTTCTACGGCCACTGTTTTCACTGGGATAAGGGCCATTTTGTCTGCGTCACGGTATTTGACGCCGCGTTCCATCAGAATTGGTTTACTCATAATCGTGCGGGTTCCAGTTGCTTAACTCGGCTGATTGATAGCCCAGTATTTGAATAAATTGCTCGACCAGTACCGATTGTACGTTTTCCAGCGTAACGTCGGGGTTCAGTGCGCTGATCTGTGTCATTTGCATGCCTGCGTAACCACAAGGGTTAATCCGGCTAAATGGGCCGAGATCCATGGCGGTATTCAGCGCCAGCCCGTGGAATGAGCAACCTTTACGGATGCGTAATCCCAGCGAGCAAATCTTTTTTTCACCCACGTAAACACCGGGAGCATCAGCTCTGGCATGTGCCTCGATGCTGAACTTTTCAAGCGTGTTAACGACGGTTTGCTCTATCGCGGTCACCAGTTGGCGAACGCCAAATTTGTTACGTTTCAAATCGACAAGGACATACATCACCTGCTGGCCAGGGCCATGATAAGTGACTTGGCCACCGCGATCGCTTTGGATCACAGGAATGTCTCCTGCAGCCAATACGTGCTCGGCTTTGCCTGCCTGACCTTGTGTAAATACCGGATGATGTTGCACTAACCAGAGCTCATCGGGCGTACTTTCTGTGCGCTGGTCGGTAAAAGTATGCATAGCTTGTGATACGGGAACATAGGGCTGCAACCCTAGTTGACGCAGTATGATCTTGTCTTGTTGCAAACGAGTCATCATCCGGTTACAAAATTGGTAAAGCCATTATACCGAGATGCACCCTCAGCGACCAGTGCTGATCGTTCAAAAAAAAGCGGCTCAATAAAGCAATCATGCCTCATCGAGCCGCTTAGCCTGCATACTTGATGCAGGGAGATAACGTTAAAAAACTGTAATTACAATACGGTACGTACGATTTCGATTTTACCCAGTTCTTCATACAGCGTTTCTACCTGCTCAATATGAGTCGCATTAATTGTAATCGCGACGGAGTGGTAGGTGCCTTTGCTGCTTGGCTTAACCTGTGGCTGATAATCACCAGGTGCATGGCGCTGCACCACTTCGACCACCTGATCGACCAGCTCAGGCTGCGCTAAACCCAAGACTCTATAGGTAAAAGAGCAAGGAAATTCGAGCAGTTCATTCAGTTTAGTTTTCATGTTGCGCTCCAGCATTTTGCTTCAATCTATAAATTATAACTCCCGCCGGAGCGGGAGTTATTGTTATTCATTATATGGGGATGAAATTTCCCGCTTTCAAGAGGCTGGATTAACCAAACCAACGATGGAACATCAGTTTGATATGGTCGATCATACGACTGAAGAAACCACCTTCTTGCACTTCGTTGAGCACCACTAATGGACGCTGTTCGATAGTTTTACCATCAAGTTGGAAGTTGATGGTGCCCACGACCTGATTTTTTGCCAGAGGCGCATCAAGTTCGGTTGAGTTCAGCGTGTAGCTTGCTTTCAAATCTTTCATGCGGCCGCGAGGGATTGTCAGGTAGACATCTTTATCGACGCCGAGCTGTGCGCGATCGGTATCACCAAACCATACTGGCTCAGAAGCGAATTCACGGCCAGCTTTCAATGGAGAAACGGTTTCGAAGAAACGGAAGCCCCAAGTCAGCAGTTTTTTACTTTCGCTTTCGCGGCCTTTGCTGGTGTGCCCACCCAGTACGGCAGAAATTAAGCGCATCTGACCTTCGGTTGCAGACGCGACCAGATTAAAGCCTGCAGACTCGGTATGACCGGTTTTGATACCATCAACGTTCATGCTGGTATCCCACAGCAGACCATTGCGGTTCATCTGACGAATGTTGTTAAACGTGAACTCTTTCTCTTTGTAGATAGCGTACTCGTTTGGTACATCACGAATAAGAGCCTGACCAATCAATGCCATATCGCGAGCTGAGCTGTACTGCCCATCAGCATCTAAGCCGTGTACGGTCTGGAAGTGAGTGTTCTGCAAACCCAGAGCCTTAACGTAGTTGTTCATCAAACCAACAAAAGCGTCTTGACTGCCAGCAACGTAATCCGCCATTGCAACACAAGCGTCATTACCCGATTGCAGATTGATACCGCGGATCAGCAGAGAGACAGGAACGCGATCGCCTGGTTTCAGGAACATCAGAGATGAGCCTTTGAACACTGGATTACCGGTCGCCCAAGCATCTTGTCCAACGGTCACAACATCATTCTCAGTGAACTTACCGGCTTTCATTGCCTGACCAATAACATAACTGGTCATCATTTTTGTCAGGCTAGCAGGGTTTCGACGAGCGTCAGCGTTAGACTCCGCCAAAACTTTACCTGAGTTGTAATCAATCAGGATATACGCTTCCGCATCGATCTGCGGCACGCCTGGGATCATGGTCTTAAGATTAACGTCGTCAGCATGAACTACATTGACCATACCAATGGCGAGAAGGCTGCTGAGCGCAATGCGTTTTATCGAACGGGAAGCAAAATTGTATTTCATGATAGGGACTACAACATCCGTGAATAAAGTGAAAAAAACGAGCCACACTATAACAGAAGCCGATTTATCGTTCATACCCGAACAAGGCTTAATCGCGCCTCTTTACAGAGGCAATGTGTGACTAATTATTGCATACCCCACCATTTAGATGAGGTATGTATATTTACTGTGCGCTGGCAATAAACGATTGCTGCTGTGCTTCGCTGGCGAGACGCTGTTGTAACGCAGCGGCTTCTTGACGACTACTGAATGGCCCCAGTTGCACACGATACATCGCACCATTAGGTGATACTTTACCTGGTACGCCAAATTGTTGGCTTAACTTCTGCTGCCATTGTTGCGCACGGGCACTATCGCTGACCGCACCAACCTGCACCATAAATTTGCCATTGGCGGAAGCAGTCGTCGATGCTGCTACCGCAGCAGGGGCGGCAACCGCTGCCGGAGCCGGAGATGTGACCGGTTCAGTTCCTTCCAGTACACCAGTGCGCAATGGCTGAGGTGCGCCCAAGAAACCGGTGCTGTTGCTTGCTGGCGCAGAAACCGGCATGTTGTCATCGCTATTCATGGTCGCAGGCGTTGGATTTGCCACAGGGCGTACGGCGACTTGAGTATCTGATGCCGATGGACTCATGGAAACCTGTGTGGTTTCTTGGCCAATCGTCGGGCGAGCGGGTAGGGCATAGCTCTGCTTCGCAATCGTGGTGCCAATCGTTCCTGGGCCTGACATCGTGCCGTCTGGCGCTACGCTAATAAAGTCGATACGCACTTTCGTATTGTTTGAGATATTCAGGCGATCGGCTGCCGCGCGGGAGAGATCGATCACTTTACCCGCAGTGTATGGGCCACGATCGTTCAGTCGAACGACTAAACGGCGTCCGTTAGCTAAGTTGGTAACGCGTACGTAGCTTGGCAGCGGCAGCGTTGCGTGAGCCGCTGTCATGGCATTCGGATCAAACTGTTCACCGATAGCGGTCATGTTGCCGCCGTTCTCTTCCCCATAGGACGTCGCGTAACCCACCTGTGAGAAGTTAGACGGATCTTGCACGACTTTATATTGGGTACCGTTAACGCTGTAATCCTGACTGGTTGCCGGATTAAAGGGTTCATAGCGCGGTTCAGCACCGCTGATTTCCTCTACCGGGCCGTTATACGCAGGCTGCTGGGGAGCCGGGGTCTCGGTGGTTGTGGTGTTGGTACAGCCCGCCAGAAACAGACTGAGTAAACCAGCACTAAGCCATGATTTATGCGCCATTCGCATCGCGACCTCTATAGATTCTTAGATAACATTTTTCTGTGAGTATGGATCGACATTACGATACCAAACCCGGCCATGAGCACGATCAGGGCGGAACCGCCATAGCTGACCAGTGGCAAAGGTACGCCAACCACGGGCAAAATTCCACTCACCATGCCGATATTCACGAAAACATAAACGAATAAAATCAACATTAACCCCCCCACCATGACGCGGCCGAAGGTGGTTTGCGCTTTTGCCGCAATCATCAGCCCGCGCATAATGGTTAGCAGATACAGCCCAAGTAGAACGAGAACACCCACCAGACCCAACTCTTCAGCCAGTACGGCAAAGATAAAGTCGGTGTGACGCTCTGGTAAGAACTCCAACTGTGACTGGGTACCATGCAGCCAGCCTTTACCCCCAAACCCACCAGAGCCAATAGCGATTTTGGATTGGATAATGTGGTAGCCCGCGCCCAGTGGATCGCTTTCAGGGTCGAGCAGCATCATGACGCGAGCCTGCTGATAGTCGTGCATCAGGAAGAACCACAAAATCGGAATAAAGGCTGCAACTAAGACTACTGCGACCAGAATCAAGCGCCAACTGAGTCCTGCAAGGAAGAGGATAAACAGACCGGATGCGGCAACCAAAATGGAGGTTCCCAGATCGGGTTGAGCTGCAACCAGCAGCGTAGGCATAAATATCAGAATCAGTGCAATGCCGGTATTTTTCAGCGAGGGGGGACAAACGTCGCGGTTGATAAACCGAGCGACCATCAATGGCACGGCAATTTTTGCAATCTCTGACGGCTGAAAACGGACAAAGCCCAGATCCAGCCAGCGCTGCGCCCCTTTACTAATCTGGCCGAAGGCATCGACCAGAATCAGCAAGATAACGCAGAATACATAAAGATAGGGCGCCCAACTTTCATATACACGCGGCGGTATTTGAGCCATAACCAGCATAACGCACAGGCCCATAAAGATCTGACCGATTTTTCGCTCCATCATGTCAACATCTTGCCCGCTGGCGCTCCACATGACAAAGGCGCTATAGGCCAGAATGGAGAGAATGCAGAGCAAAAAAGGCAGGTCAATATGCATCTTCGCCCAAATAGAACGTTTCTGTTGGTTTTCTGTCATGATTAGCCTGTATGCCTCATCAGTCGCCTTCAACGCCCGGAGGCGGCGCAGTTTCACTTGGGAGCGTCGTGTTGTTATCGCCGAGCATAATGTGGTCGAGAATTTGACGCACAATAGTCCCTACTGCGGGTCCTGCGCCGCCATTCTCCAGAATGATAGCCACAGAAACCTGAGGATTATCGTACGGCGCAAACGCCGTCATTAGCTTATGGTCGCGTAAATGCTCAGCCAAGGTATGCGCGTTATAGGTTTCATAACCAAAGACCTGTGCGGTACCTGATTTAGCAGCAATTTTATACGGCGCATTGGCGAAATACTTATGTGCCGTTCCGTTGGCGCGATTGGCTACACCATACATTCCATCTTTGGCTATTTCCCAATAGCCGGAATGGATATCGCCAATCTGTACTGATTCCTGCTGCTTATAAGGCACCAACTGTCCGTTGATGCGCGTGCTGTTCAGCAGGTGAGGTACCTTCATGTTTCCGTCGTTGATAAGCGTGTTCAATGCTTTAGACATCTGAATCGGTGTCGCTGTCCAATAGCCCTGTCCAATACCAACCGGAATGGTATCACCTTGATACCACGGTTTTTTATAGCGTTTCTGTTTCCATTCGCGTGTTGGCATTAGGCCAGAACGCTCTTCTGATAGATCGATGCCGGTGTACTGACCGTAGCCAAATTTGCTCAGCCATTCAGACAGGCGATCGATGCCCATATCGTAGGCAACCTGATAGAAGAAGGTGTCAGCCGATTCTTCCAGCGCTTTGGTGACATTCAGTCGACCATGCCCCCATTTTTTCCAGTCGCGGAAACGTTTTTCAGAGCCAGGTAACTGCCACCAACCCGGATCGAACAGGCTATAGTTTTTGGTTATCACACCCGCGCTGAGTGCAGAAACGGCAATATAAGGTTTCACCGTGGATGCAGGGGGATAGAGCCCTTGGGTCGCTCGGTTAATTAACGGACGGTTCGGGTCATTGAGTAGGCGTTGGTAATCCTTGCTGGAGATACCGTCGACAAAAAGGTTAGGGTCATAGCTTGGGTTAGAGACCATCGCCAGAATGCCGCCGGTGCGCGGGTCGCTGACGACCACGGCTGCGCGACTGCCTGCTAACAGTTGTTCAAGATAACGCTGAAGATTTAGATCTAACGTCAGATAAATGTCTTTACCGGCCTGTGGTGGCTGCTCATGCAGTTGGCGTATGACTCGACCTCGGTTGTTGACTTCAACCTCTTCATAACCGGTTTTGCCGTGCAGAACATCCTCGTAATAGCGCTCGATACCTAGCTTGCCAATATCATGGGTTGCCGCATAGTTGGCAAGTTTGCCGTCTTTGTCTAATCGTTCTACGTCTTTATCGTTGATTTTAGATACGTAGCCGATGACGTGAGTCAGCGCGGAGCCATAAGGATAGAAACGGCGCTGATAGCCTTTGACTTCAAAACCGGGGAAGCGGAATTGGTTAACAGCAAAACGTGCCACCTGAACTTCATTCAGTGCTGTTTTCACTGGAATTGAGGTAAAACGGCGCGAACGTTTCCGTTCTTTCTGAAAATTATCTAAATCTTCGTCGGTGATATCGACAATAGGGCGCAATGCCTCAAGCTCAGCCTTTAAGTCTTCGACTTTTTCTGGCATGACTTCAAGCTGATAAATAGTGCGGTTAAACGCAAGTGGTGTGCCATTACGGTCATAAATCATACCGCGGCTAGGCGCAATGGGTACCAGCTTAATACGGTTCTCGTTGGAACGGGTTTTGTAATCTTCGAAGCGCAGAATCTGAAGATGGTACAGATTGAAGACCAAGATGCCAGACAGAATCAAAATGCCGAGAAACGCAACGAGAGCACGGCGAATGAACAGGGCGGACTCTGCTGAATAATCACGAAAAGGGTTACGATCTATTTTCATTCCATTCCGTCGTGTTCTGGGTGATGACTTGGTGAAAAATAACAAAACTCAACGGCGAAGCTTGAGACTATCGCCGTTGATACTGGCTATTCACGATGATACGGATGGTTCGTCGTGATACTCCACGCACGATATAGGCTCTCGGCGACCAGAACGCGTACCAGAGGATGCGGCATGGTTAGCGTGGATAACGACCAGCTTTGCTCAGCCGCAGCCTTACACGCGGGTGCTAGACCTTCTGGACCGCCGATAAGTAGGCTAACGTCACGTCCATCCTGCTTCCAGCGTTCCAACTGCGAAGCAAGCTCTGGCGTATCCCACGGTTTTCCGGGGATATCCAGCGTGACGATTCGGTTACCTTTACCCACCGCAGCCAACATCATTTCGCCTTCTTTTTCTAGAATGCGCTTGATATCAGCGTTTTTACCACGTTTGCCTGCCGGAACTTCAATCAGTTCAAACGGCATATCTTTAGGGAAACGTTTAAGATAGTCGGTAAATCCCGTTTGTACCCAGTCTGGCATTTTGGTGCCGACGGCGACCAGTTGCAGCTTCACCGCTTAGCTCCAGAGCTTTTCCAGTTCATACAGGCGACGACTTTCTTCCTGTAAAACATGAACAATCACGTCACCCAGATCAACAACGATCCATTCGGCGCCGTTTTCGCCTTCGATACGCGGAGGCAGCAGGCCTGCCATACGTGCTTCTTGTACTACGTGAGTCGCGATTGAATGCACATGGCGGCTAGAAGTACCGGTGCAAACAATCATGCAGTCGGTGATGCTTGACTTGCCGGCAACATCAATCGCGATGATGTCTTGAGCCTTCATATCATCAATTTTATCAATAATAAATTCTTGGAGCGCTTTACCTTGCAAAGGTTCCCCCTCGGGTTGGAGCAGTATTGCTCGGAATAACGTTTTCAAATCAAATCGTTTATTCGGGCAATCAAATCTTTAAAGTTAGAACCACGACATATCACGTAACGAAATGGATTCGATTGTGATATCGGTTCTGCGAAAATAGGCCGCGGAGTATAACACGCGACCAGAGCTAACGGTACAGCCCCTGCAATTCGATATAGCGTTGAACGGCGCGCGGAAGTAGGTCATCACAACTGATGCCTTGGTGGCGGCGCTGGCGAATATCGGTAGCTGAAATCGCAAGTAGTGGTGTATCAGCGAGATAGATATAGCCATGGGGTTGTTGGCTAAGCCGTTTAGCGTCGAAAACCTGATGTTTCTCTAACCATTGCTGCAATTCTGGCGTATCTAACCGATCGGAGTATCCCGGACGCGCGCAGACCAGCAAGTGGCAATAGTGCAGGATTTCTTCCCAGCGATGCCATTTGTGTAATGTCAGTAGTGAGTCTTGGCCAATAATAAACGCCAGCGGTGCATTTGCACCTCGTTCTCGACGCACTTCCTCTAACGTATCAATCGTATAGGAAGGTATTGTGCGATGCAGCTCACGTTCATCAACGGAAAACAGCGGATTGCCTTGAATGGCTAATTCCACCATTTTGAGCCGCTGCTGAGCATTGGCCTCCGGCTGCGGTCGATGGGGTGGCACATGATTGGGCAGCAAAGTCACATTCTGCAAACCCACTTCGTTGGCCATGGCCGTCACTGGCTTGAGATGCCCGTAATGAATCGGATCAAACGTGCCGCCGAATAGCGCCGTTAGCTGCGTAGCGTTGGAACATTCATTCTGCATCTAGCATGCTCTCCGGCAATGATTTACCACACAGCAACAGCGTCAGTGATTCCAGCTCGCTCCAAACGGACTGACCATAATCTTGTTTCAGTATGACCTCGATGTGCGAGAGCAAAGCCACGGCCTGATAGAGCTGTTGTAAGCTGAGAAGCTGCAAGGCTTGTGTCATTGCGGGGCGACGATTTTGCCAAACCTTGTGTTGATCGAACAGATTACGTAGCGGTGTATGAGCCATCTGACTTTTTAACGTCAGTAGCAATAGCACTTCACGTTGTACGGTACGTAGCAGGATCACCGGTTCCATATCTTCTTGACGAAGCTGTTGCAGAATATGCCATGCACGTTTGCTTTTGCCTGCCAGAATGGCATCTACCCAATGAAATGGGGAAAAATGCGCTGCATCGCTCACGGCTTCTTCGACGCGAGGCAGTGTTAGCTTTCCGTCGGGATAGAGCAGTGAGAGGCGCTCTAAAGCCTGCGACAGCGCCAGTAGATTGCCTTCATAGCAATAGCAAATAAGCTGGTTAGCGGCGTCATCAAGTTGTAGGTTCATCTGTTTAGCGCGGGTAGCCACCCAGCGTGGTAGCTGAGCCTGCTCCGGTGTCTGACAGCTGATCATTGCTGCGTTTTGGCTAAGCGTCTTAAACCATCCGGCATTCTCTTGGGCTTTAGTGGGCTTATTTCCACGAATTATCAGCAACAGATCGGAATGTAAGAGCGTGGCGAGCTTAGCCAGTTGCTCACCAATGGCGGCATTAGCCCCATTTTCGGGCAAAGTTAGTGAGATAATTTGACGGCTGGCAAACAGGCTCATCGCTTGAGAAAGGCTAAAGATGCTTTCCCAATCGGTATGTGCGTCCAGCGAGAAACTGAAATATTCAGTAAAGCCTTGCTGCTGCGCCTGTTGGCGTATCAGATCAAGGCTTTCCTGCAATAGCAACGGTTCGTTGCCCATAACTAAATAACAAGCGCGCAGCCCCTCACGGAGCTGCGCGGCAAGTTGTTCAGGATAAACGCGAGTCATTGTGCGCTAATACTGCCTGTTGCGGTGGTGGTGTTAGCTGGCGTCGATGTGGTATCGGTGCTGACTGAATTGAAGTCATTCGCACTTTGCACTTTCGGTGCAGTCACTTCCGCGTTCATGCGGTTGTCGTTGTTTTGCAACTCAGCGGCATGCACAGACAGCAGTTTACGTACTAGCTGTTGAGCCGCCTGATCGCGCATTTCCTGACGAATCATTTCCTGCTCGGAGTCTTTTGCCAGAGCGGTTAATGGGTTGTCGAAGAATGAACGATACACGCGAACGGTCAACGGATACAGATCGTGTCCACGAACCAATACCTGAGCACTAACGTTCAGCACCATTTGATATTCAGCCGTTTTACCATCTTTAAAGATAGAAACCGTTTCTTTTGACTCACTGCTACCAACAATACGCAGAGATGGCAGTTTATCTGAACCATCCGCAGGTTTTGCGGCTGCTGCAGAATTATCTACGATACTGGTGCTGTTCGTTGATACTGGGTCTTTGCTGCTGTCATCGGCTTTAGGATCGACAATAGTGATACCGCTCAGGCGCAGCTGTTCACGAATAGAGCGTGACAGGGGGCCATAAGGATCGCTGGTGTCGAACGTAATTTTCTGGAATTCGGTCGGCACTGACGTGTTACCACGCAGATGGAAACCGCAGCCAGCGGTAAGCACCGCCAGCCCCAGAACCGCAATTTTCAACAACGACGTCATAGTACGATGTCGCACAATTCCTCCTCGGCTCAACCTACAACTAGGTTCAGCAGTTTACCTGGAACGTAAATTACTTTACGAATGGTCACGCCGTCGAGATATTTGGCGACCTGCGCTTCTTGTCCAGCCAGTTCGCGAACCTGTTGTTCAGTCGCATCGGCCGCAACGGTGATCTTGCCACGGACTTTACCATTAACCTGAACCACGATCAGCTTAGAATCTTCAACCATCGCTTTTTCATCGGCAACGGGCCATGGTGCAACGTCGATGTCGCCTTCGCCGCCCAGCGCAGTCCACATTTCGAAGCTAGCATGCGGGGTGAATGGATACAGCATACGAACGACGGCTAGCAGTGCTTCTTGCATCAAAGCGCGGTCTTGCTCGGTCTCTTGCGGAGCACGAGCCAGCTTATTCATGAGCTCCATAATCGCGGCAATAGCGGTGTTAAAGGTCTGACGGCGGCCGATATCATCGCTAACTTTAGCAATCGTTTTGTGCAGATCGCGACGCAGTGCTTTCTGATCTTCATTCAGGCCAGCCACGCTCAGGTCTACGCATGCGCCTTTTTGAGTATGTTCGTAAACCAGTTTCCAGACACGTTTCAGGAAGCGGTTTGCACCTTCAACGCCAGATTCCTGCCATTCCAGCGTCATCTCAGCCGGAGAGGCGAACATCATGAACAGGCGTACGGTGTCTGCGCCGTAACGCTCAACCATGACCTGAGGGTCAATACCGTTGTTTTTTGATTTGGACATTTTGCTCATGCCCGCATAAACAACTTCACGACCTTCGTTATCGACAGCTTTGATGATGCGGCCTTTCTCATCACGTTCAACGGTGACGTCAACCGGAGAAACCCAGTTACGTTCGCCGTTAACACCGGTGTAGTAGAACGCATCAGCCAGAACCATACCCTGACACAGCAGGCGTTTTGCTGGCTCATCAGAGTTTACCAGACCAGCATCACGCATCAGTTTATGGAAGAAGCGGAAGTACATCAGGTGCATGATGGCGTGTTCGATACCACCGACATATTGATCGACCGGCAGCCAGTAGTTAGCGGCTTCTGGATTCAACATGCCTTCATTGTACTGTGGGCAAGTGTAGCGAGCGTAATACCAAGAGGATTCCATAAAGGTATCGAAAGTATCAGTTTCACGCAGCGCTGGTTGACCGTTAACGGTGGTTTTTGCCCAATTAGGATCGGCTTTGATTGGGCTTGTGATCCCATCCATAACCACATCTTCAGGTAAAATAACCGGCAGTTGATCTTCTGGCGTTGGAATAACGGTACCGTCTTCCAGAGTGACCATCGGAATTGGCGCACCCCAGTAGCGTTGACGAGAAACCCCCCAGTCACGCAGACGATAATTTACTTTACGCTCACCAACGCCTTTTTCGACCAGCTTGTCGGCAATGGCGTTAAAACCAGCTTCGTGATCCAGTCCGTCAAACTCGCCGGAGTTGAACAGTACGCCTTTCTCAGTCATCGCTTCTGCATGGACGTCAGGCTGGCTGCCGTCTAGGCTCAGAATAACCGGTTTGATCTGCAGACCGTATTTGGTCGCGAACTCCCAGTCACGTTGATCGTGAGCAGGAACGGCCATAACAGCGCCAGTACCGTATTCCATCAGAACGAAGTTTGCGACCCATACCGGCAGCTTTTCGCCCGTCAGTGGGTGGATGGCAAACAACCCCGTCGCCATGCCTTTTTTCTCCATCGTTGCCATTTCTGCTTCGGCAACTTTGGTATTACGGCATTCATCGATGAACTGAGCCAGTTCTGGATTATTAGCGGCGCCTTGCTGTGCCAGAGGATGACCCGCGGCTACAGCAACATAGGTGGCACCCATAAAGGTGTCAGGACGTGTAGTATAAACGGTGACTTTTTCGTCGCTGTCGGCAACATCAAAGGTAATTTCGACGCCTTCTGAACGACCAATCCAGTTACGCTGCATGGTTTTGACCTGCTCAGGCCAATTTTCCAGCGTGTCCAGATCGTTTAGCAACTGATCGGCATAAGCGGTGATTTTGATGAACCACTGTGGAATTTCCTTACGCTCGACTTTGGTGTCGCAGCGCCAGCAGCAGCCATCAATAACCTGTTCGTTAGCCAGTACGGTCTGGTCATTAGGGCACCAGTTAACGGCAGAGGTCTTTTTGTAAACCATGCCTTTTTCGTACAGCTTGGTGAAGAACCACTGTTCCCAACGGTAGTAGTCAGGATCGCAGGTCGCGATTTCGCGGCTCCAATCATAGCCGAAACCCAGCAGTTTAAGCTGGTTCTTCATGTATTCGATGTTGTCGTAAGTCCACGGAGCAGGAGCTGTTTTATTCTTAACCGCAGCGCCTTCAGCTGGCAGACCGAACGCATCCCAACCAATGGGTTGGAGCACGTTTTTACCCAGCATGCGTTGGTAACGGGAAATCACATCACCGATGGTGTAGTTACGCACGTGACCCATGTGGAGTCGGCCGGATGGATACGGGAGCATGGAGAGGCAGTAGTACTTCTCTTTGCTTGCATCTTCGGTAACCTGAAAGGTTTTCTTTTCATCCCAATGGCGCTGGACGTGTGATTCTATGTCCTCTGGACGATATTGCTCTTGCATGGCTGCTGAGGGTCCTGTTAGTAAAAAACAGCTATACCCTTCGTCTTTCAAGCCGCAGCGGTGTTGGCTGCCTTCACTTCCCCTAGTTACTTAGTGACCTAAGCTCTTAGGGATTCGCTCCGTTGCCGCCTTGCTGCAACTCGAATGACTTTGGATATACACCGTACTTTTAGTAAAGATGGCTTTTTTGACAATATGTCATCAATAGTGATCGGCATAGAATAGCCGATAAGCGCGGCGTGCAACAACAGCTAGCGCCCCTCAGAATCGCTTTTCTTTATCATAAAGGACAAAAGCGTCACGCTGAGATGCCGATCACAGGCTAAAGATCACGGTGACTCAGGTATTTACGGCTAAAATAATTGACTGTAGGTTAGACTAAAAGAAGCATTCACGTCACGCGGAGATAAGGTATGAACAAGGTTGCTCAGTATTACCGTCAATGGGTCGCGGCATTAACCGAACGATTGAAAAACGGCGAGCGTGATATTGATGCGCTGATTAATAGTGCCGAAAAACAATTGAACAAGGCCGAGGATTTGACTCGTGATGAAGTGGAGCAGATCAAACGGGCGGTGCGTCGCGATCTGGAAGAGTTTGCTCGCAGTTACGAAGAGAGCAAAGACGAGCTTAGCGACAGCGTCTTCATGCGCGTCATTAAAGAGAGCCTCTGGCAGGAACTGGCAGATATCACCGACAAAACCCAGTTGGAATGGCGTGAAGTGTTTAAAGATGTGAGCCATCACGGCGTATACCACAGCGGTGAAGTGGTTGGTTTAGGCCATTTAGTCTGTGAGAAATGTCATTACACGCTAGATTTCTACACGCCGGAAGTCCTGCCCCTGTGTCCGAAATGTGGGCATGACCAATTCCATCGCAAACCTTTCCAGCCGTAGGGCTCGTTAAAAGTCATCCCCAATATTCTGGGGATGACTAACGTTATGACATGCTTAATAGCGCGCGACTCTTTCCAGCAACAAATCCACAAATCCCTTGCGGTCAACGCTGAGTAATACTTCCGTATTGGGCGTATTTCCGGTGAGATTGTAGACGTCAGCCACGGTCATGCCGGTGGTGTATTTCCCCTGAGTTTCAACGCCAACCCAATAATGGGCAGAGGTAAACAGTTCAGGTTTCAACAACCATGCCACCACGCATGGGTCATGCATTGCCGCGCCGGGCAGTTTACGTGGCCCGCTGAGGTAAAGCGGCAGATAGAAATCGAGCATCTCGGCAACGGCTTTTGCGACTGGATTATTAATAGCACGGATCTGTTCGACTTCATCGGCCATCACTAACGCTTGATGTGTCATATTGAGACCGGCCATTACCAGAGGCACACCAGACTGTAAAACAATCTCTGCGGCCTCTGGATCGACAATGATGTTGAACTCAGCAGCCGGTGTGGCATTACCGCCGTCGATTCCACCGCCCATAAATACGATGCGGGAGATTTTCGCTTTCAGCTCAGGATATTGCGCCAGCAGTAGCGCGGCGTTGGTCATTGGCCCTGTAACCACCAGCGTGATGGCACTTTCTGCTTCGCGCAGGATTTTTGCCATTAGTTCGACGGCGTTGAGCTTATTAGGTTTGATGCTGAGCGATGGCAACTTGGTGGTTCCCATCCCTGTTTCGCCGTGAACGTGATCGGCAATCATCAGTTTGCGCATTAGCGGTTGGCTGGCTCCACCGGCCACCGGAATATCGGTGCGCTGCATTAAAGTGAGCAAGCCTAAGGCGTTATGCAATGTCTTTTCTGGGGTTTGGTTACCCGCGGACGTGGTTACGGCTTTGATATCCAACTCTGGCGAATGGAGCGCCATAGCGAGTGCAATCGCATCATCGAGGCCGGGGTCACAATCGAAAATGATTGGGGTGGACATGTTTTATCTCCTTAGCGAGCCAGATTGGCGTAGGCCGCGCCGATACGTTCGACCAGTAAATCAACAAATGCCTGACGGTCGACGTCCATCATGACCGTAGTATTAGGCTGGTTAGCGGTGAGAGAGTAATAATCCACCACGGTCATCCCCTGTGTGTATTTGCCCTGTGTTTCCACGCCCACCCAGCGATCGACACAGGTGAAAATATCCGGCTTGATAAGCCATGCAATGGTGCAAGGGTCGTGCAGCGGTGCGCCTTGGAATCCCCATTTTTCTTGTTTGTGATATTCCATGAAGAAATCCAGTAAATCCGCGACGACATCTGCAACCGGGTTACCTAGGTGGCGGAATCGCTCGATATCTTCACTCATAATTTGGGCGCGATGAGTTACGTCCAGCCCAGCCATGACAATGGGTAAACCGGATTGAAAGACGATTTCAGCGGCTTCAGGATCAACGTAGATATTAAATTCAGCGGCGGGGGTCCAGTTTCCTAGCATCGCTGCCCCCCCCATGATGACGATACGGCTGATTTTGGCGTGAAGCTCTGGATGCGACGTCAGCAGCAGCGCAATGTTAGTCAAGGGGCCTGTTGCAACCACGGTGACGGGCTGCTGGCTCGCCCGCAACGTCTGAGCAATCAGCTCTACGGCGTTACATGTTTGTGGGGCAAAGTTCGGTTCGGGGAGATCTGGTCCGTCTAATCCGCTTTCGCCGTGTACATTATCGGCAATAATCAGTTCGCGCATTAGCGGTTTTACTGCGCCACCCGCGACGGGAATATCGCTTCTTTGCAGTAATGTCAGAATGCGTAGAGCATTACGCAACGTTTTGTCTGGTGTCTGATTACCGGCAGAGGTCGTGACAGCTTTGAGCTCGAGCTCTGGTGAAGCAAGAGCAAGGATCAACGCGATAGCGTCATCATGGCCTGGGTCGCAATCAAGAATAATAGGTAAAGACATTAGGTAAGACTCCTGTCATTAGCGGTTTTTATTGTTTGAGCGTTATTGTGTGACCAGCTTAACGTGCAGAAGAAATTTGGAATAGAAATAGGAGCTTAAAGCGTGAGGTAATGCGCAATCCTACAAAAATGTAGAAATTGCGCACAAAATCATTTGTTCACCAAGGCGTTCGTTAACAACGTCATTCGTGAAACAAAAAAATGCTAATGAATAATTTTGGCCAAGAAATCTTTGGCGCGTTCGGATTCAGGATTATTGAAGAAGTCGTCTTTATTGCGATCTTCTACGATTTTGCCTTCGTCCATAAAGATCACCCGATGCGCGACTTTGCGAGCAAAGCCCATTTCATGCGTCACCACCATCATGGTCATTCCTTCTTTGGCGAGTTCCACCATCACGTCGAGCACTTCGTTGATCATCTCTGGATCGAGCGCCGAGGTGGGTTCGTCAAATAGCATTGCGACAGGATCCATGCACAGCGCACGGGCGATAGCCACACGCTGCTGCTGGCCGCCGGAGAGCTGGCTTGGGAATTTATCTGCGTGCGAAGAAAGCCCAACGCGTTCCAGCAATTTTAATCCTTTGCTCTTAGCCGCGGATTTTTCGCGCCCGAGAACTTTCACCTGCGCCAGCGTCAGGTTTTCGATGATCGACAGATGAGGGAACAACTCAAAGTGTTGAAATACCATTCCGACCTTTGAACGTAGTTTGGCTAAGTCAGTGCGCTTATCGTTAACCTGAATGCCGTTAACGGTAATCTCACCTTTCTGAATGGGTTCAAGGCCATTAACAGTTTTAATCAAGGTAGATTTACCTGAACCCGAAGGGCCGCATACCACCACCACTTCGCCTTTTTTCACTTCCGTGGAGCAGTCTGCCAGCACCTGAAAGTGACCATACCACTTAGAAACATTTTTCAGGGAAATCATCAAACAGTCCTTTTTTTCAAGTAATTAACCAGCGCAGACGCTGCAAGGCTGATAATAAAATAAACAAAACCGGCAAATAGGATCATTTCTACCTGCGTCCCATCTCGCTCACCGATGGTTGAGGCGGTGCGGAAGAAATCGGCCAAGCTAAGTACGTACACCAGCGACGTATCTTGAAACAGCACGATCCCTTGAGTCAGTAACAGTGGCACCATAGCGCGGAACGCCTGCGGCAGGATCACCAAGCGCATTGATTGCCAGTGGGTCATTCCTAGCGCAAGTGATGCACCAGACTGACCTTTGGAAACGCTTTGAATACCGGCTCGAATGATTTCCGAGTAATAGGCCGCCTCAAACAAGGAAAACGCTACCATGGCTGAGATAAGCCGAATATCAGTTTTTGGTGATAAGCCTAGAACTTGTTGTAATAAGCTAGGCACAACTAGGTAGAACCATAGCAACACCATCACCAGCGGTACGGAACGGAATAGGTTAACGTACAGGGTGGCAAACCAGCTGATGAGCTTGAATGATGATAGACGCATCACTGCCAAAATAGTGCCCCAGATAATGCCGAACACCACGGCGATAAGCGTAATTTTCAGCGTAATGACCATGCCGTTCATCAGATACGGCAGGCTGGGGACAATAGAGCTCCAATCAAATTCGTACATTATTTGCTCCCCATATTCCCTGGTAGCTGGATCTTGCGTTCAACAAAGTGCATCACCAGCATGATCACGGCATTAATGGCAATGTAGGCTAGCGTAATTGCCGTAAAGGACTCGTAGGCATGCGCAGAATAGTCCAGCAGTTTGCCGGCTTGAGCCGCCATGTCGACAAGACCAATTGTTGAGGCAATGGCCGAGTTTTTAACCAGATTAAGCATCTCGGAGGTCATTGGCGGGACGATGACACGATAGGCGTTAGGAAGCAGGACGTAGCGATAGGTTTGTGGCAGCGTCAGCCCCATCGCTAGACCGGCATTTTTCTGTCCACGCGGCAGCGACTGAATGCCTGAGCGCACCTGTTCGCAGACGCGAGCGGCGGTGAATAGGCCAAGGCATAACATCGATGAAACAAAGAACTGTACGTTAGGATCGAGCTCACTTTTGAACCACATACCTAGATCGGCGGGCAACAGTTCAGGGATGACTAAATACCAAGTAAAGAACTGCACGATCAATGGCACGTTACGGAAGAGCTCGACGTAACACATCCCAATGGTCGAGAGAAAACGGTTCGGAACGGTTCGCAAGATCCCGAATATCGATCCCACGAAGAACGCGATAATCCAGGCGCAAATGGACAGGGCGACGGTGACCTGAAAGCCCGACCAGATCCAGCCCAAATACGTGGTGTTGCCGAAAGGCGCCGGTTGCAAAAATATGCCCCAGTTCCAGTCTATAGACATAGATATCTCCCTAAAGTGATATACGGCTGGCGCTTATCAGATTTTAGGTTTGATAGGCAACCGCATACACGAAAGATTGGCGACAGTAACTTTTGATTTGAAGACAAGACAACTGCGACGAGAGAGGGGGAGGGAACGATCTCCCCCTTTCTGCCTGCCCAAAGTTTTGTCAGCAATCTATCGCCTATTGACTGGATGCTACGGCTATACAACAGCATTCGTTCACCTTAACGACTTGTTTACACAAGTTTATCGGGTGCCGCAGATTGCCAGCTTTGCCGCCACTCCAATGAATTTGGCGATAATCCTCTTTATTCTTAAATCGTGCAGAGGCTATGAGTTACTTAGCAATTTGGTCGTTTGGTGCTTTAAATAGAGCCTTCATATCGTCAGAGAGTGCGAAGTTCATGTTCATATTTTTTGGTGGGATAGGCTGATTAAACCAACGCTCATACGACTTAGCCGCTTCGCCAGAGGTTTGTGCTTTGGCAATGGTTTCATCCATCAGCTTTTTGAATGCAGGATCGTTTTTACGCAGCATACAGCCGTAGGCTTCGTGCGATTGCGGTGTGCCAACGATTTCCCACTGATCTGGTTTCTTCGCCTTCGCGCGCTCACCGGCCAGCAGAGCATCGTCCATCATAAACGCCACCGCACGGCCGCTTTCCAGCGTACGGAAGGAGTCACCGTGATCTTTGGCACTGATGATGCGCATTTTCATATTGTCTTTTTCATTCAGCTTATTCAGCAGAATTTCAGACGTGGTTCCTGATGTCACGACTACCGGTTTGCCAGCCAGATCTTTGAAATCTTTAATGTCGCCGCCTTTCTTCACAAGCAAGCGCGTACCGACAACAAAGATGGTATTTGAGAAGGCGGCCTGTTGCTGACGTTCCGCGTTATTGGTGGTGGAGCCACATTCAAAATCAAAGGTGCCGTTTTGCAGCAGAGGGATGCGGTTTTGTGAGGTGATTGGCAGCATTTTTACCTGTAAATTAGGCATGTTCAGCTGTTTTTTCACCGCATCCACGATTTGGTTTGAGTAATCCTGAGAGTAGCCAACCACTTTCTGAGCGTTGTCGTAGTAAGAGAAAGGAACAGACGATTCGCGGTGACCAACAACGATCACGCCGTTGTTTTTAATCTTTTGCAGGGTGTCTGATGTGGCTTCACTTTTCTGATCGTCAGCGGCATGAACCATAGTGCTCGACATACCGATCAGCAACATTGATAACGCCAGTTTGCGCATTTGCATTCGCGTACTCCTTCGATTGTTGTGCTACAAGTTTTATCCCCTTCATACTTCACGTTGTATGTGCGTTAGCTCTCCCGCTTACCCTGTTGGGTCCAGCGCTTTGCGCAGTGCAAGAAAGCTGACGTTTTGTCGTACAACTCAAAATATGTGGGTATATAGGTTTTTGTTTTATAAGTTTTTTGCTGATTTATTATCAGCTTGCACTTGGGTGCCGGAACGACGGCGCTTTAGTACATTTACCCGACTGTCCAGATTCTTTGCTTCTCGTGAAGCGAGCGAAAAACATCGCTACTTGATAGCAAAATAGCCTAATGTAATTAAAATGATATTATTATGTTTATAATTTGAGACATAAACCGCACCATTTAGTGGCATAAAATTCGCGATGCACAAAAATAATGCACTTAATGCATCAAATTTGTGCAATCGTACTCGCCAATGACTGCTAACCAGCGGTTTTGGGTTTTTATGCTGAAATTACTGCAAGAGGTGTGCCAGAAAATGAGGGCTCACAGGGGAGCCCTCGGAAGATATCAGTCGCGGGAAGGGGCTTGGGATAGGGCAATGTGGGCGTGGGCTATTTCCATAATTGAAGGAAGCGATTTGGGATTAATATGACGCTCAGTGTCCCACAGTCCGCCAAAGGTCACTGCTCGACCACAGTGAATGAAAGCTTCTTCCACGTTTATGACCAGCACACTACGTGCTGCATTTTCTTGCACGTAGAATCGCTTACACAAATCGGGATCGACGCTGATTTGGGCGGTGCCATTGACGCGAAATGCTTCGCTCCATCCTGGTATTAAAAACAACAACCCAATCGTTGGGTTATGTAGCAAATTGCTAATACCATCTAAACGATTATTGCCGGGCAGATCGGGCAACAGCAGTGTTTTCTCATCCGCAACCTGTACAAAACCTTCATCGCCGCCTTTGGGGGAGCAATCCATGCCTTTTTCGCCAATGGTAGAAATCACCACAAACGGAGAGGCTTCAATAAGCTGGCGCGCATAGCTATCAATGTGATCAATCTGCTTTTGCAGCACCATCTTATTGGGCTGAGCATAGTGTTCACGCAATTTTTGCTCATCGGCAATGATAAATTCAGGGTTTAGCTGCATAGCTTTCTCATTAACGGCAGGGAAATTGGCGGGAACATTAACAGTAGTGAGTGTGATTCGCAATCATGAGGTGAGAGAGGGCTTCTCTCTGCCTCCCCTAGTGAAAAGGGGAGGCAGAGAGAATGAGCGTATCGAATCGGAGATTAGCGGCGTTTACGTCCAGCAATCAGCGCAACACCCGCCATGGCAAAGGTAATGATCCATAATGGAATGGAGCCAAAGAGAACATAAGGCGTGATGCCAGTGGTTGGTGCGACATTCACTTCCAAAACCTTACGTTCAAACTGTGGGATTTCAGCGATGACATTACCTGATGCATCTACCGCAGCAGTCACACCGTTGTTAGTGCTACGCAGCAGTGGGCGCCCTAACTCCAGCGCACGCATACGAGCCATTTGGAAATGCTGCCACGGGCCGATAGAGTGTCCAAACCAAGCATCGTTAGACACGGTGAGCAAGAAGTTGGTATCAGCACGGAAATTAGCTCGCACCTGTTCACCCAGCACGATTTCATAGCAAATCGCCGCAGTGAGTTTATAACCCTGAACGCTAAGCTGTGGCTGGATGTAATCACCGCGGCTAAAAGCTGACATCGGTAGATTAAAGAACGGCGCTAGTGGTCGAAGCAAATCTTCCATTGGTACAAACTCGCCAAACGGTACTAGATGGTGCTTGTTGTAACGGTTTTTGCTCGGATATACATAAGGCTCTTTTTCCCCCAAGACGATTACGGTGTTGTAATAAGTCGGGCCATAATGGGTCATTCGCTCATCAACAATGCCGGTGATCAGGCTGCTGTGGTGCGAGCGGAAAAGGGTATCGAGCATTGTCAGGAATTGATTCTGATTTTTCTCAGTGTCTGGAATAGCAGACTCAGGCCAAATAATAATTGGAGCCTTGCCCAAGTAAGGGCGAGATTCGTCGAGATAAGCCTGTAACGTCGTGATGAGCGCGTTCGGATCCCACTTCATTGATTGCTCAATGTTGCCCTGAACCATCGCGACATTAACGGCCTTATCGGTCTGGTTCTGATACCACTGAATGCCACGCAGCGGCCAAGGGAGCAGTAACAACGCGAGAGCGACAATGGCTGGCGCTATTTTGCGCAGCGATAGGGCAAGTACAAACAATCCACTGATGATCATCAGTAGATAGGTAATGGTATCGACACCAGCAATAGGAGCCAGTCCTTTCAGCGGACCGTTGATTTGGCTATAGCCAAACTGCAACCATGGAAAGCCAGTTAAAACCCAGCCGCGCAGGAACTCGGTAAGCTGCCACAGCGCAGGTGCCGCAATGGCTAAACGCCAAACGTTGGTGGTGGGCCAAAATCGGTTAAGCAAACCAGCAAACAGCATTGGATACAACGCAAGATAGGCGGCTAGCAGTACTACCAGAGACATGCTGACCGGCGTTGGCATTCCACCAAACTGTTCGATACTGACGTAAACCCAGTTGATTCCGGTGCCAAATAATCCCATTCCCCATAGGAAGCCCAATCCAACGGCCTGCTTAGTTGTGCGATTAAGGGTAACGGCAAGTAGGCCAATCAGCGAAATTAGCGCTGCGGGCCAGAAATCGTAGGGGGAGAACGAAAGGGTGCCAGCGGCACCCAATATGAGCGCCAGTAAGGCGCGAACCCACTGGCGTTGAAGTAATGAACACATGTTGTTATTAATCTTCCAGATCCAATTTCGGTTGAGGGGACTCATCCGGGATTTTGACATGAACCTGTATAATGCGTCGACTATCGGCCATGGCTACTTTGAATTGGTAACCATCGATGTCAATGGTTTCGCCACGAGCCGGTAAATGACCAAACGCCTGCATCACCAACCCCCCCACGGTGTCCACTTCTTCATCGCTGAAGTGGGTACCAAAGGCTTCGTTAAAGTCTTCAATCTGAGTCAGCGCACGCACGGTGTACATATGACGGCTGATCTGGCGTACGTCGCGATCTTCAACTTCATCATATTCATCATCGATTTCCCCTACGATCAGCTCGAGAATATCCTCGATGGTGACCAAGCCGGAGACGCCGCCAAATTCATCGATGACGATCGCCATATGATACCGCTGTGAGCGGAACTCTTTGAGCATACGGTCAACACGTTTGCTCTCTGGGACAACGACCGCAGCGCGCAGCACTCTATCGATGCTGAAGGGTTCGGAATCACTGCGCATAAACGGCAGCAGATCCTTAGCCATCAAAATCCCTTCGATGTGATCTTTATCTTCGCTAATCACTGGGAAACGAGAGTGCGCAGAATCAACAATCACGTCCAGACACTCTTCAAGCGTCTGATTACGTTTCAAGGTGACCATTTGGCTGCGTGGGATCATGATGTCACGAACGCGTTGCTCGGCAATATCCATCACGCCTTCCAGCATGTCACGGGTATCGGGATCGATCAGGTCGTTTTGTTCGGAATCACGGATCAGTTCAACTAAATCTCCACGGTTTTTCGGTTCACCGTGAAATAGTTGGTTGAGAATCAGAGAGAAAAAGCCCTTTTTGGGACTGGGGCTATCGTTGTTTTGTGAATGGTCGTCGCTCATGGCGTTAGTGTGTGGTTACCTATAATTAATGGTCAATATACCCTGCATGTTTAAAGTCATATCAGGATATAACAATAGTGACCGCGCATTTTACGTGGTCACTGTAATCATTTAGTCGGATTCTTTTTCAGCTGCATAAGGATCGGGATACCCGAGTTCCTGCATGATTTCAGCTTCTAAAGCCTCCATTTCTTCTGCTTCTTCATCGATGATGTGGTCATACCCTAGCAGATGCAGACTGCCGTGGACAACCATATGTGCCCAATGCGAGAGCAGGGTAATTTCTTGCTCTTTTGCTTCTGCTTCAACAACCTGTCGGCAGATAATCATATCACCCAGCAGAGGAAGCTCAATGCCCGGAGGCGCTTCGAACGGGAAGGATAACACGTTGGTCGGTTTATCCTTACCACGATAGGTCATATTCAGTTCATGACTCTCAGCTTCATCGACCAAGCGGATGGTGACCTCTGCCTCTTCCTGAAACTTTGGCAGCACGGCTTCCAGCCATAAACGGAAATCAGCTTCGGCGGGCAGCCCCTCAGTATTCTCGCAGGCGATTTGCAGATCTAATATTACATTGCTCATATTTTGTTGCTCATAATACATCCAGCTTAGTGTGTTTCTTGCCCTGAGGCTGATGTCTGAGCTTCACGCTTGCGCTGTTCAGCCTGCTCATCTTTACGTTTCTGCTCGGCGATTTCCCATGCTTCATAGGCCATAACCACCTGTGCAACGACAGGGTGGCGCACCACGTCTTCGCTGGTTAGGAAGTTGAAGCTGATCTCTTCAACGGAAGAAAGCACTTCAATGGCATGGCGAAGCCCTGATTTTTGCGCACGTGGCAGGTCAATCTGGGTTACGTCACCGGTAATAACCGCTTTTGAGTTAAAACCGATACGGGTCAGGAACATTTTCATCTGCTCGATGGTGGTGTTCTGGCTTTCATCCAGAATAATAAACGCATCATTCAATGTTCGTCCGCGCATGTAGGCCAGCGGCGCAACTTCGATAACGTTACGCTCCATCAGCTTTTCAACGCGTTCAAAGCCCAGCATTTCAAACAACGCATCGTATAACGGGCGCAGGTATGGATCGACTTTTTGGCTCAGATCGCCCGGAAGAAACCCGAGTTTTTCACCGGCTTCAACCGCGGGGCGGGTTAGCAAAATACGGCGAATTTCTTGGCGCTCTAATGCATCCACGGCAGCGGCAACGGCCAAATATGTTTTACCTGTACCGGCAGGACCTACGCCAAAGGTGATGTCATGATCGAGCACGTTAGCAATGTACTGTGCCTGATTAGGGGTGCGAGGCTTGATAACGCCGCGTTTGGTCTTGATATTGACCGCTTTGCCATATTCAGGAACATGGTCTGTAACCTGTTCCAATACACCACTTTCTTTGATTGCCAAATGGACTTGTTCAGGGATGATATCAGGGATATGTCCACGCATCGGCGCAGTATCAACATACAGATGACGCAGGATATCTCTTGCCGCGCTGACACAGGCCGACTTACCCACCAGCTTAAAGTGGTTATCACGATGACTGATTTCTATGCCTAAACGGCGCTGGAGTTGCTTAATATTGTCATCAAACGGGCCACACAGGCTGTTTAGTCGCTGATTATCTGCCGGTTCTAATGCAAGTTCTTCAGTGATAATGTTCAAACTATTCCTCTGAGCTGAATACCCTATAACTAATAGCGTAAATGATACATGGCATAACGCTATTATTCTTCATCTGCGGGCCATTGTGACCAGAATTGTCAATACGCTTCGCAATTTCTCATTATTCAATGGGGGAGGATGCGCGTTATTTCAACGGTGAATAATAAAAAAGCACCGTAGAACGATAATGAGCGTTTCTGACGTCTGATTTTAGGGGAATCGTAGGGATGGGGTCGTAGCAGCTTTAGCTGCCGGAGCGCCCCACCCTGCGGTAAACCCGTGTATCTCGATCTTGTCAACAGCTCGCATTACCGACGCACGGTGCTTAATTTTGCGTATCAAGAACTAAGGCTGATAGCTTCCTACCCCCAGAGCATCCTCTTTTCGGGTTCGCGCAATGACCGACTCCGGGGATTCGTGCACGCGCAGATCCATTTGATCTTCGGTACGAACTAATACGCCACGCAGTGAGTTAGTTCTCACTTCTGTGATTTCTACATCCACAAAGGTTCCAACCAGCTCTGGTGAGCCTTCAAAGTTCACCACGCGATTGTTTTCAGTACGGCCTGACATTTCCATTACGTTTTTACGTGAAATGCCTTCAACCAAAATACGCTGTACGGTGCCCACCATTTTCCGACTGTAGCTCTGAGCTTGCTGGTTGATGCGATCTTGCAGAATATACAGACGCTGCTTTTTCTCTTCTTCTGGTACGTCATCAGCCATATCGGCTGCAGGAGTGCCTGGACGCGGTGAGAATACAAAGCTGTAGCTCACATCGAAATTGACTTCGGCAATCAGTTTCATGGTTTGCTCGAAATCCTCCTGCGTTTCACCAGGGAAGCCAATAATAAAATCAGAACTGATAAGAATATCAGGTCGTGCCTTACGCAGCTTACGGATGATGGACTTATATTCGAGCACTGTGTGAGTGCGCTTCATCAAATTGAGTATGCGGTCGGAGCCGCTTTGCACCGGAAGGTGCAGGAAGCTCACCAGCTCAGGTGTATCTTCATAAACGGCGATAATATCGTCGGTGAATTCGATGGGATGGCTGGTGGTAAAACGAATGCGATCAATGCCGTCAATCGCGGCAACCAAGCGCAGCAGTTCGGCAAACGTACAAATATCGCCGTCGAAAGAGGGGCCGCGGTAGGCATTCACGTTTTGTCCGAGCAGATTGACTTCACGTACGCCTTGAGCCGCTAGCTGAGCGATTTCAAACAGCACGTCGTCGGCAGGGCGGCTGACTTCTTCACCGCGAGTATAAGGTACAACGCAGTAGGTGCAGTATTTATTACAGCCTTCCATGATCGAAACAAAGGCGCTAGGGCCTTCAGCGCGCGGCTCTGGCAGGCGGTCAAATTTTTCAATTTCAGGGAAACTAACGTCAACAACAGGGCTTTTGCTACCCCGTACCTTGTTAATCATTTCCGGTAGACGGTGCAGTGTTTGTGGGCCAAAAACGATATCCACATAGTGGGCACGTTGGCGCAGCAGTTTACCTTCCTGTGAGGCAACGCAGCCGCCGACGCCGATAATGACGTTCGGGTTGGCTTCTTTCAGCAGCTTCCAGCGACCGAGCTGGTGGAAGACCTTCTCTTGTGCTTTTTCGCGAATTGAGCAGGTATTAAGCAGCAAGACATCTGCCTCTTCGGCATTGTCAGTCAGTTCGAAACCGTGCGTGCTGCCCAGTAAATCAGCCATCTTAGATGAGTCATACTCATTCATCTGACAGCCCCAGGTTTTAATATGCAGTTTTTGTGTCATCGAATTGCCATTGCTATATGCAGGTGGATTTCGGACAGACCGGCACTGGTATCTAAAACAGAATGAATATCGGGTGACCCCGTTTTAGATAATCAAAGGTAGAGGTGTCGGAACAAGCCCATACGCAGGTCGGCTATTGTAATCTTTGCCATTAGCCGTGACTACCCTATCACCTCACGCTTTATGTACCCATAATATCTTGAGCAACGCCAATTATTTCGGGGATAGGCTGAGTCAGAGGTAAAATCCGGTACACTAGGAGCATTAATTGATGGGAGACAGCGATGGCCGAGCAAAAAAGTGATGTGGTGGTAATTGGTGGCGGCATGGTCGGTGCCGCTACGGCGCTAGGATTGGCACAGGCTGGTTTTTCAGTCACGGTAGTAGAGAATCGTCGCCCACGGCCGTTTGACCCGTCACAGCCGCCAGATTTACGAATTTCGGCTATCAGTGCCTCTTCGGTGGCGTTGTTAGACAGCTTAGGCGTTTGGAAAGATGTGCGCCAAATGCGTAGTGCTGCCTATCGTGGTTTGGAAACTTGGGAGTGGGATGCTTCTCGCGTTAGTTTCAGCGCTAAAGATCTGGGGATACCTGAGCTAGGCCACATGTTGGAAAATGAGGTATTGCAGCTCGCACTTTGGCAACACTTGGAGCAGATGCCTAATATTACGCTCAATGTTCCGGCTGAACTAAAAATGCTAACGCGGTTAAACGACGGTTGGGGTGTTAGCTTGAATGACGGCAGCCAAATCGAAGCCAAACTGGTTATCGGTGCGGACGGGGCTAACTCACAGGTACGTTCATTAGCCGGCATTGGTGTGCGTGGTTGGCAATATCGCCAATCATGCATGCTGATCTCTGTTCAAACGCAAGATGACCCATTAGACGTCACTTGGCAGCAATTTACGCCACAGGGACCGCGTGCGTTTTTACCGCTGTGGGAAAATTGGGCATCTTTGGTGTGGTATGACAGCCCTGCTCGAATTCGTCAATTGATGGCACTGCCCATGACGCAGCTCACGCAAGAGATCAAACATACGTTTCCTGAGCGTTTAGGCAATGTCACGGCTATCGCTGCCGGATCTTTCCCGCTGGTGCGACGTCACGCTAACCGCTATGTGCAAGAAGGGCTGGCGCTGTTAGGTGACGCTGCACACACCATTAACCCGCTGGCGGGGCAGGGCGTTAATCTTGGCTATCGTGATGTGGATGCGTTGATGGATGTCGTAATTAAAGCGCGTCAGCAGGGAGAGATTTGGCACAGCGAGGAGATCCTCAAGCGTTATCAGCGTCGTCGTCGTCCGGACAATTTATTAATGCAGGCAGGCATGGATGTTTTTTATGCTGCGTTCAGCAATGAATTGAAACCGCTACAGCTCATAAGAAACTTCGGTCTGATGGCCGCTGAGCGTTCAGGTGAACTGAAGAAACGGGCGCTGAAATATGCATTAGGTTTATAGCGTGCAAACCCCTCCTTGGTGAAGAGGAGGGGAAACGTCATCGACATCAAATTAAAGACGAAAAAAAAGCCCGCGATAAGCGAGCTTTTTCTTTCTTTGGCTGGGGTACGAGGATTCGAACCTCGGAATGCCGGAATCAGAATCCGGTGCCTTACCGCTTGGCGATACCCCAAATGGTGGCTACGACGGGATTCGAACCTGTGACCCCATCATTATGAGTGATGTGCTCTAACCAACTGAGCTACGTAGCCATCTATTTATCGCCAACCTTCATCGGCGTTGCGGGGCGCATTATGCGTATATGAGAAAGTTGCGTCAACCCCTTTTTTATCGGAAAAGGGCATCTGAAGCACGTTTGCGCGGGGATTATACAGCTCGGTGAGAAAATCAACAAAAATTAGGCTTATTAATGGGCTAAAACAGCGTTAGTGGTAAAAAAAACGGCGAACTATAAAAGTTCGCCGTTTAGTTAAAATGCTATTTTTGATAAGCAGATTGATGTACGCCTACTGCACGACCCGATGGGTCGTCCATTTTTTTGAAAGATTCGTCCCATTCGATCGCTTTTGCTGAAGAGCAGGCAACCGATGGCCCGCCGGGTACACACTCCGCTGCGCTTGGCACTGGGAATAATTCTTCAAAAATTTCGCGATACAAATAGCCTTCTTTTGAGTTTGGCGTGTTGTAAGGGAAGCGGAAATGCGCATTTGCCAACATTTGATCGCTAATCTGCTGATTCGCAGTTTCTTTTAAGGTATCGATCCAGCTATAACCTACGCCATCCGAGAACTGTTCTTTTTGACGCCACGCGACGCTGGCAGGCAGATAGGATTCAAAACATTCGCGCAGAATGTATTTCTCCATTTTGCCGTTACCACACATTTTATCTTTCGGGTTAAGACGCATCGCCACATCAAGGAATTTTTTATCCAAGAACGGCACACGTGCTTCTACCCCCCAGGCTGACATCGCTTTGTTGGCGCGAGCGCAGTCATACATATGCAGAGCGAGCAGCTTACGCACCGTTTCTTCATGGAACTCTTTAGCATTCGGCGCTTTATGGAAATAGAGGTATCCCCCGAATACTTCGTCGGCACCTTCACCGGAAAGCACCATTTTGATGCCCATGGCTTTAATTTTACGCGCCATCAGATACATCGGCGTAGACGCACGAATGGTGGTCATATCATAGGTTTCAATGTGATAAATCACATCGCGAATGGCATCTAGGCCTTCTTGTACGGTAAAATGAATTTCATGGTGCACCGTGCCTAAATGGTTCGCGACCTCTTGTGCCGCTTTTAAATCGGGAGAGCCTTCCAAACCGACAGCAAAGGAGTGCAACTGTGGCCACCAGGCTTCACTGCGCTCATCATCTTCCACTCGGCGGGCGGCAAATTTTTTGGTGATGGCTGAAATGACCGAGGAGTCTAACCCGCCAGACAGCAATACGCCGTAAGGGACATCAGACATCAAATGACTTTTTACTGAGTCTTCCAGCGCTTCTTTTAGCTGCGCTGCGTCAGTGACGTTATCTTTGACATTGTCGAATTCAAACCAGTCACGTTGATAGTAGCTATGAATCTCACCATCATCGCTCGACATATAGCTACCGGCGGGGAATTCTTTAATCGTGCGGCAAACGGGCACCAGCGCCTTCATTTCAGAAGCCACGTAGAAGTTACCGTGTTCGTCATATCCCATATACAGCGGGATAATCCCTAGGTGATCGCGGCCAATCAGATAGCTGTTTTTGTCAGTGTCATACAGGATAAAAGCAAACATTCCCTGCAACTCATCCAGAAACGCGGCGCCTTTCTCTTCATACAGTGCCAAAATCACTTCGCAGTCGGAGGCGGTCTGGAACTCATAGCGCCCTTCAAAGCGTTGACGCAGTGCCTGATGGTTATAAATTTCACCATTCACGGCTAAAACATGGGTGTGCGCGGCATTGTATAACGGCTGAGCGCCGTTGTTGACGTCAACGATAGACAGACGCTCATGCGCCAGAATCGCGTTATCAGACGCATAAACGCCAGACCAATCTGGGCCACGGTGACGCATTAAGCGTGACAGTTCGAGCGCTTTTTTACGCAGCTCAACAGGATCGGTTTTTAAATCAAGCACACCAAAGATAGAACACATAGATTTCTCCCATACTGCATTGTCGAGTTGTGACGTTGTGGGTCAGTTTTAAGCGGTAAATGGTTTTTGGTTTATGTTACCGCTGCTATGCATAACAAATTGCGTCAAAACCTGAACATAATGCAAGTGGTTTAACTTAATGGTGAGAAATAGTTTGTGCCACCCGCATAAAAATTAGCGGATATTCATTTTGCGCGCGATTTAATTGATGAATCGTTAATTTTTTTGCGGCAGGGAGGCGAAGGAGAAAAATGCGGAAAAATAAAATTTCAGCCAATAGCGCCTGCTGGCTATGAAGCGAAGTGCTCAGACGCTATTGGCGGGGGAATTAGATGATGTCGATATCCGCAACAGAGGGATAAATGTAATTCGGGCGGAAAGGCATATTATCGACGTCATTTAGCGTAGACACGCCAGATAACACGAGAATGGTTTCCAAACCGGCTTGGAAGCCCGCCAGAATATCCGTATTCAAGTTATCACCGATAATAACGGTACTTTCTGAATGGGCCTGCATTTTGTTGAGTGCGGCACGAATAATCCATGGGCTAGGTTTACCTACATAGAAAGGCTTGCGGCCTGAAATTAATTCGATAGGTGCGCACAGCGCGCCACAGGCAGGATAGAAACCACGGCCGTGTGTGTCAGGGTTGGTGGCAATAAAACGCGCGCCGTTAACCACAAAGTAAGAAGCTTTATGGATCATCTCCCAGTTATAAGAACGGGTTTCCCCCACGATGACGAAGTCAGGGTTGATGTCGGTAATAGTAAAGCCGGCTTTATACAGTTCGTGGATAAGCGCCCCCTCGCCGATGACATAGGCTTTTTTTCCTTCCTGACGCTTTAGAAAATCAGCGGTTGCCATAGCCGAGGTATAAAAGGCACTTTCAGGGACTTCAAGACCCGCAGCGGAAAAACGGTTAGCTAAATCCTGTGCGGTTTGAGAAGGATAGTTGGTTAGAATAACCAGAGGAATGTCTCGTTCCTGAATACGCGCTAAAAATTTATCAGCCCCCGGAACTGGGGTGTTGTCGTGCATCAAAACGCCATCGATGTCACAAATAATACTTTTAATTGTCATAGGGTTATTACTCATTAGATTGACAGACAGATACCCGTCATATTTGAATCAGTGTGCGCGTTGGCTGCGTTTGTTCACTCTAGTAACATCGTTACCTCTGCGCCTAGTGACTCACAAACTTGCCGACTGCATGCCGCTCCAATTATTTCGGGGGTAAATTGTACCACGCCTGTCAGCAATTCTGATGAGCTTACTCGCGTCAGTGATGACGACCTCTGGGAGCGCAGTAAACTGCGCTTAAATATGCGCCTAGCAGAAGATGTATTGGGGGACGAATACAGCTAATGCTGATCCGGTTTTACATAAGCAGAGGATTAGTTAAGCAGAGTATTAGTGCGGATGTTGCCCTTCCAGCAATCGCTGCAGCAGCACGCCGTTAAGCATAGCGCGTTTTACCAGCGCAAAGGCGCCAATGGCTGAGCGATGATCAAGCTCTGAGGTCACGACGGGCAGATTTTGGCGGAAATTCTTCAACACCTGCGTATTGATACAGCTTTGAATCGCAGGCAGTAGCGTTTTCTCGGCTTCAATAATCTCACCGGCAATCACGACTTTTTGTGGGTTGAACATATTGATAGCAATGGAGATAGCTCGACCTAAGTAGCGTCCAACCAGCTCAATGACTTCTGTTGCCAGTGCGTCGCCTTTGTTTGCCGCTTTGCAGATAGCGCTGATAGAGCAATCGTCTAGTGTGAGCTTGCTTGGATAGCCTTGCTCTAATAAATGGCGCACACGTTGTTCTATCGCAGCATTGGCTGCCACGGTTTCTAAACAGCCGAAATTACCGCAGTGGCAGCGCTCGCCCAGCGGATCGATTTGGATATGCCCAATCTCACCAACGTTGCCTTTGCTACCAAGGAAGATTTTTTCATTCACGATAATGCCCGCACCGGTGCCGCGGTGTAAGCGTACTAACATTGAGTCTTCGCAGTCGCGTGTTGCCCCAAAATAGTGTTCGGCTAAGGCAAGGCTACGGATATCGTGGCCGACAAAACTTGTCACGTTAAATCGGTCTTCCAGCACGCTAACCAATTGCCAATCGTTAACGGCAATATGGGGCATGTAGCGCACGATACCGTGTTGGGGATCGACTAGACCTGGGAGGATCACGGCGATAGCAATCAGCTCACGAATTTTGCGCTGATAGGCCAGCATGAACTGATCGATGTTATTCAGCAGTGCGTTTTCCACTGTTTCCTGAGTGCGTTCAGGTAACGGATAATGTTCTTCCGCCAATGCCTTTCCGCTCATATCATATAGGGTGATGGTGGCGTCATGGCGCCCTAAGCGGATAGCGATAGTGTTGAAAAGGCGGGTTTCGGTAACAATGGAAATGGCACGGCGGCCACCGGTAGACGCTTGCTGATCGACTTCTTTGATCAGCCCGCGCTCTAGCAGTTGGCGGGTAATTTTGGTGACGCTGGCAGGGGCAAGCTGGCTCACTTCGGCAATTTGAATGCGCGAAATAGGGCCTTGCAGGTCAATCAAACGATAAACAGCTGCACTGTTAAGCTGTTTGACCAGATCTACATTACCGATTTGTCCTTGCCCGCCTGTGGTCATCAATTTATTACCCGCGATTAAAAATAGATATCAAGTTATAAAAGAGAGCGCGCAGACTGAAGTACGTTCTCTCTATTATTTGTTTTCGTAAACAGTTTCACCGTTCACAATGGTTTTGATCACACGGTAATCTGAAGTGAAGGCCGTCAGGTTAGCGACTTTCCCCTCTTCGATACTGCCCAGTTGTGTATCAACGCCAACCGCGCGAGCAGGGTAAAGCGTAGCCATCCGCAAGGCTTCATCGAGCGCGATTCCCACGTGTTCCACGCTGTTCTGTACCGCTTCGATCATGGTGAGCGCTGAGCCACTCAGCGTACCATTTTCATCAACCACTAAACCATTGCGGTAATATACTGTTTTTCCGGCAAAAATGAAGTGATCGATATTCGCTCCTGCGGGAGCGGTGGCATCAGTGACCAACACGAGGTGCTCGCCTTTCAGACGTTTAGCCAGACGGATGCTTGGCCAGGCAACATGATGGCCGTCGGCAATGATCCCTGCGTAAACTTCAGGGGTATCAAAAATAGCGCCCATTAGCCCTGGTGCACGGCCAGCAATGACTGGCATGGCATTATACAGGTGCGTGGCGAAGCTCATGCCTGCGGCAAAACCTTTGCGGCCTTCTTCATAAGTCGCATTAGAGTGGCCTGCAGACACCACGATACCCGCAGCTTTAAGCTGTTTGATAGACTCCGGCGTGGCGACTTCCGGTGCCATGGTCACTTTAGCGATCGCATCGGCATGCTCACACATGAAATCAATCATTTCATGATCGGGCTTACGGATGAATTTGGGATTATGGGTGCCTTTCTTTTCCAAGCTGATATAAGGGCCTTCGATATGCAGACCCAGCGCTTGGTTCTGGTGTTTAGCCAGATAGCTGCGCATCACGTCGATACCGTGCTTCATTAAGTCATCGGCACAGGTGATCAGCGTTGGTAAATAGCTAGTACAGCCTGATTTTTCATTGGCATGCTGCATGATTTCCAGCGTTTCTTCAGAAACCGCTTCGGCAGAATCATTAAACTGGACGCCACCACAGCCATTAAGCTGCAGATCGATGAAACCAGGAGCAAGGATTGCTCCGCCCAGATCGTGAGTTTCGATGCCTGACGGAAGCTCAGCGACAGGACAGATCTGTTTAATTAAGCCATTGGCGATCATTACTGCATGGTCGTCGAGAATATCGTGGCCGGTATAAATCCGACAATGGGTCAGAGCGTACATCACATCCCCCTGGTTACAGGTTGAAAATTATAAATTCTTCATATTTTCCGCTTCTAATTCGCGGAAGTACTTAACGGTTTTAACCTTCAGTTCCATCGTGGAAGGTTCATCACATACGATGACTGATTTTGGATGAAGCTGTAGGGCACTGATGGTCCACATATGGTTAACACTGCCTTCAACGGCGGCTTGCAGCGACTGAGCTTTGGCATGACCGGTGACCAGAATCATCACTTCTTCGGCATCAAGCAGCGTACCAACACCCACGGTTAATGCGTATTTTGGCACTTTAGTCATGTCGCCATCAAAGAATCGAGAGTTAGCGATGCGCGTTTCTTCTGTCAGCGTTTTGATACGGGTGCGAGAAGCCAACGATGAGGCCGGCTCGTTAAATGCAATATGACCGTCGTTGCCTACACCGCCCATAAACAGATTGATTTTGCCGTAGGACTTAATCTTCTCTTCATAGCGGCGGCATTCAGTGTCTACGTCAGGCGCGTTGCCGTTAAGTAAGTTAATGTTTTCACGTGGGATATCTACGTGATTGAAAAAATTATTATACATGAAGCTATGGTAGCTTTCCGGATGCTCTTCCGGCAGTCCGATGTACTCGTCCATGTTGAACGTCACAACGTTTTTAAAGCTAACTTCGCCTGCTTTGTGGAGTTCGATTAGGCGTTTGTAGGTTTGTAGCGGTGTACCGCCAGTCGGCAAGCCGAGCACAAATGGACGTTCAGCCGTTGGTTTAAACGCATTGATGCGGTTAACAATATGACGAGCAGACCATAAACCTACGTCTGCAGCATTACTCAGTGGGATCAGTCTCATAGGGCACCTTTAGCTAATATAAATCTATATTAAAAACGGGGGTCCACATCGCTCTTATAAAGCGTAATGCATCTTAACCACTTCTGTGTGACCTAACGCCGCTTTGATTTTTCGAATGATAAAATAAGTTTTGTAGGATGGCTAGCAATTAGGCATATTTAGAGCCTCCTTTGGTGATATTTATCACAAAACCAGAGGTTTTAATTTGCGGAGAAAAATAATTTTTTTACACTCCAGAATGTAGTCCATACTGTCAACTTAATAATTAAGTGAGTTACGACGAGACCATGAGTAGTGCCAATTCGAGCATTGACGGGTCCAATAGGGGGAAATGGTGAGTATTTTAGGTTATTTGCAAAAAGTCGGCCGTGCGCTGATGGTACCGGTAGCTACGCTACCGGCTGCCGCAATACTGATGGGTGTCGGTTACTGGATTGACCCGGTAGGTTGGGGGGGCGATAACGCGTTAGCCGCCTTCTTCATCAAGTCGGGCTCTGCCATTATCGATAACATGTCTGTACTGTTTGCGATCGGTGTCGCATACGGTATGTCTAAAGATAAAGATGGTGCGGCCGCATTAACCGGCTTTGTAGGCTTCTTGGTATTAACCACGCTGTGTTCTCCAGCCGCGGTCGCCATGATTCAGAAGATCCCTGCGGATCAGGTTCCTGCTGCATTCGGTAAGATTAACAACCAGTTCGTTGGTATTCTGGTTGGTATTATCTCTGCTGAACTGTACAACCGTTTCAGCGGTGTGGAACTCCCGAAGGCGCTGTCTTTCTTCAGTGGCCGCCGTCTGGTTCCGATCCTAACTTCCTTCGTGATGATTCTGGTTGCATTCATCCTGATGTACATCTGGCCGTTAATTTTTGACGGATTGGTGAACTTCGGTGAACACATTCAGAAAATGGGCTCAGTGGGCGCGGGTATCTATGCGTTCTTTAACCGTCTATTAATCCCTGTTGGCCTGCATCATGCTCTGAACTCTGTGTTCTGGTTTGACGTTGCAGGTATTAACGATATTCCTAACTTCCTGGGTGGCGCACAGTCTATCGAAGCGGGTAAAGCCGTCGTGGGTATCACTGGTCGTTATCAGGCAGGTTTCTTCCCAATCATGATGTTTGGTTTACCTGGTGCGGCACTGGCGATTTACCACTGTGCTCGTCCAGAAAACAAAGCAAAAGTGGCAGGTATCATGATGGCCGCGGCATTCGCAGCCTTCTTTACGGGTATCACCGAGCCGTTGGAATTCTCCTTCATGTTCGTTGCTCCAGTTCTGTATGTTATCCATGCATTACTGACCGGTATCTCTGTATTCATCGCAGCATCTATGCACTGGATTGCCGGCTTCGGCTTCAGCGCGGGGCTGGTGGATATGGTTCTGTCCTCACGTAACCCGCTGGCAACTCACTGGTACATGTTGATCCCTCAGGGTCTCGTGTTCTTCGTGATTTACTACGTGGTATTCCGCTTCACTATCACCAAATTTAACCTGCTGACTCCTGGCCGTGAACTGGCAACTGATGCTGATGAAAGCGCTGATGGCTACGATCTGGATCTGGACAATGCGAAAGGTGGTAACGAAACGGCTAATCTGGCGCGTAACTACATTGCTGCGGTAGGCGGTTCTGCCAATATCACGGGGATCGATGCGTGTATCACTCGTCTGCGTCTGACCGTGAAAGACTCTGCGATTGTTAACGACAGTCTGGCAAAACGTTTGGGTGCATCCGGTGTTATTCGTCTGAATAAGCAGAGTGTTCAGGTCATCGTGGGGACTCGCGCAGAAGCCATTGCAACAGCAATGCGTGGCGTGATGGCTGCGGGCCCGGTTGAAGCGGCAACAGCACATGCTGCGCCAGCAGCGACTGAAGCCAAAGCACAGGCAACACCAAACGCTGCAGCCGTGGTGAAGGCAACTCTGGTTTCTCCAATTACCGGTGAAGTCGTGGCGCTGGATCAGGTTCCTGATGAAGCTTTCGCAAGCAAAGCGGTCGGTGACGGCGTTGCGGTTCGTCCAACGGATAAATTCGTTGTGTCCCCAGCGCGCGGCACGATCGTAAAAATCTTCAACACTAACCATGCATTCTGTCTGGAAACGGATGAAGGTGCGGAAGTTGTGGTTCATATGGGCATCGACACCGTTTCTCTGAATGGCCAAGGCTTTAAACGTCTGGTCGAAGAGGGCGCAGAGGTGAAAGCAGGTCAGCCAATTCTTGAAATGGATTTGGACTACTTGAATGCTAATGCACGCTCCATGATTAGTCCGGTTGTCGTCAGCAATATCGATGATTTCGGTGGACTGAAAGCGCTGGCAGTGGGTCATGTGGTGGCCGGTGAAACCAAGCTGTACGATATCACTGCGAAATAACTGACTCGTTAATACATCATTTCCAAGTGAGTAAACGGAGAGGGGGAAACCCTCTCCGTTTTTTTGTTTTTGGCACGTGCTGATATAGAGTGGTGATCAGTAGATCGACAACCTTTTGGCATACTTTCGAGATAACCACAGAAAAAACGCCGTGATAATGGCAACAAACGGTTGTTTCCCGCCACAGGTTGTAAGATCATTATTGGTTATGAGTCGCGTTTTTAGGCATAGAGGAATAGAAAATGAGTGAGGCTGAAGCCCGCCCAAGTAACTTTATCCGTCAGATCATCGATGAAGATCTGGCATCCGGTAAACATAATTCAGTTCATACCCGTTTTCCGCCGGAGCCGAACGGCTACCTGCACATTGGCCACGCCAAATCCATTTGCCTGAACTTTGGCATCGCCAAAGATTATCAAGGTCAGTGTAACCTGCGCTTTGATGACACCAACCCGGTGAAAGAAGACATTGAATACGTTGAGTCAATTAAACGCGACGTACAGTGGCTAGGTTTCGAGTGGAGTGGCGCAGTGCGTTATTCCTCCGACTACTTCGATCAACTGCACCAGTACGCGATAGAATTGATTACTAAGGGCTTGGCTTATGTTGATGAGCTGACTCCTGAGCAGATCCGTGAATACCGTGGCACCTTGACGTCTCCGGGTAAAAATAGCCCGTACCGTGACCGCAGCGTTGAAGAGAATCTGGCTTTGTTCGAAAAAATGCGTAACGGCGAGTTTGCCGAGGGCACAGCGTGCCTGCGCGCCAAGATCGACATGGCTTCTCCGTTCATTGTTATGCGCGATCCGGTTTTGTATCGTATCAAGTTTGCTGAACATCACCAGACGGGCAACAAATGGTGCATCTACCCGATGTACGATTTTACTCACTGCATTTCTGATGCCTTGGAAGGGATTACACATTCACTGTGTACTCTGGAGTTCCAAGACAACCGCCGTTTGTACGATTGGGTATTAGATAACATCACTATCCCAACGCATCCGCGTCAGTACGAGTTTTCTCGTCTGAATCTCGAGTATGCCATCATGTCGAAGCGTAAGCTGAACCAGTTGGTAACAGAGAAGATCGTAGAAGGCTGGGATGATCCTCGTATGCCAACGATTTCCGGCCTACGTCGCCGTGGCTATACGGCAGCCTCTATCCGCGAATTCTGCCAGCGTATCGGCGTGACTAAGCAAGACAACAACGTAGAAATGGCTGCGCTGGAATCGTGTATTCGTGACGATCTGAACGAAATTGCGCCGCGAGCCATGGCTGTGCTGGATCCGGTGAAAGTTGTCATCGAGAATATGCCTGCGGATAGCGTAGAAATGATCGCGATGCCAAATCATCCGAACAAGCCTGAAATGGGTAAGCGCGAAGTGCCATTTAGCAGCGAGATCTACATCGATCGTGCTGACTTCCGCGAAGAAGCCAACAAACAGTACAAGCGTTTGGTGTTGGGTAAAGAAGTGCGTCTGCGTAACGCCTATGTGATTAAAGCAGAACGCGTTGAGAAAGATGCTGATGGTGAAATTACCACCATTTACTGTACCTATGACCCAGATACCTTAAGCAAAGATCCTGCTGATGGTCGTAAGGTGAAAGGCGTTATTCACTGGGTTTCTGCAAGTCATGCAGTACCGGCTGAATTCCATTTGTACGATCGTTTGTTCAGCGTGGCTAACCCAGGCGCAGCGGAAGACTTCTTGTCTACCATCAACCCTGAATCTTTGGTGATTCGCAGCGGTTTTGTTGAGCCAAGTCTGGGGGAGGCAACTTCAGACGTGACTTATCAGTTCGAGCGTGAAGGCTACTTCTGTGCCGATTGTCGCTACTCGAAGCCTGACCATTTGGTGTTTAACCGCACCGTGGGTCTGCGCGATACGTGGGCAAAAGCTGGCGTATAATGTTCAGATAGCGTTATCGTAAATTTGTTGATTCTGTGAAGCCACTCGCAATGCTGCGGGTGGCTTTTTTTATGCCTATCAGTAGCAAAGTGCTGTATCGGTATTTTCAAATTAGGTCATAAATGTAAAAAAAATAGTTTACTGATGTTATTTCTCGTCGAGCATAAACATTGCTGAAATATTCGTTTCGCGAATTAATTAGATCTAATTCCCCGATGATACTAAATGCTACTCACCTCTCTCTCCTTTTGTTTTATAAGTAAATTCCCTGATATTTACAATGGTATTACAAATATAATGCTGTTTTAAAAGGGGATTTTACGTGACCTAGACATGAAATGTGTCACATGTAACAAAACATTAAAATATGTGCACTCGGTCAAGAATTGACACAATTGTTTTACTTTTCATTTGATAATTCGCGTCGCGAAAAATAGTCTAAGAAGGTAGGTGAGCAATTGGGTTATTTACTCCACTACGAATTAACTTTTTCCCATTTTAGGGGTTTTGCGTCCTAGGCCGGTGAACGTCGAAGGTCGCGTTTTTCAAGTCAAAGAGGAATTATTCTATGGTTACGCATCGTGTGAGGCGCAATGCTCTGACGCTTGCCATAACAGGGGTGTTATTAGGCAGTGGTTTTTATTCCATGCCAGAAGCCAAAGCTGAAGGCTTTATTGATGATTCAACGCTAACGGGCGGTATCTACTACTGGCAGCGTGAGCGTGACCGTAAAGACGTCACTACGGGCAACTATGAAACCAACCTGAACCACTCAACGTGGAACGCAAACCTCGACTTCTCGTCAGGGTATGCCGCAGATATGTTCGGTATTGATATTGCCGCATTCACCGCGATTGAAATGGCTGAGAACCACGATAGCGGACACCCCAACGAAATTGCATTCTCCTCGAAAAACAAAGGCTACGACGAAGACTACTCCGGCGATAAAAGTGGCATTAGCCTTTACAAAGCGGCGGCTAAATTTAAATACGGTCCAGTTTGGGCACGCGCTGGTTACATTCAGCCAACGGGCCAAACGCTATTAGCGCCACACTGGAGCTTCATGCCAGGTACCTATCAAGGTGCTGAAGCGGGGGCCAACTTTGACTACGGTGATGCAGGGGCGTTGAGCTTCTCCTACATGTGGACGGATAAATATAAAGCGCCGTGGCACACCGAAGTGGATGGTTTCTACCAGAACGACAAAAAGACCGGCGTTTCTTATTTGCATTCTTTAGGCGCCAAGTATGACTTTAAAAATGATTTTATATTAGAAGCAGCGTTTGGACAGGCTGAAGGATATATCGATCAGTATTTCGCCAAAGGTTCCTACAAGTTTGACGTAGCGGGCAATCCGATGACGACCAGCTATCAGTTCTATGGTACCCGAGATCGTGTGCATGACGGTGGCGTGAACGATATCTACGATGGCACGGCATGGCTGCAGGCGTTGACCTTAGGTTACAAAGTAGGGCAGTTCGATTTCCGCTTAGAGGGAACCTATGTGAAAGCGGAAGGTAATCAGGGCTACTTCTTACAGCGTATGACCCCAACCTATGCCTCTTCTAACGGACGTTTGGATATCTGGTGGGATAACCGCTCCGACTTCAACGCCAACGGCGAGAAAGCCATTTTCGGCGGCGTGATGTATGACCTCAGTAAGTGGGATATGCCGGGCTTTGCGGTGGGTGGCTCTTATGTTTACGCATGGGATGCAAAGCCGAGCACGAATCCTCAATACGATCAGAGTCAGCGTGTGAAAGAGAGCGCTTACAGCTTGGATGCGATGTACACCATTCAGGATGGTCGCGCTAAAGGCACGCTGTTCAAACTGCACTTCACTCAGTACGACAACCACTCCGACAACCCGAGCTGGGGCGGTGGTTACGGCAACATGTTCCAGGATGAACGCGACGTTAAGTTCATCGTCATTGCACCGTTCACCATCTTCTAAGCCTGAGACTCTGCACGTTTAACTCCACATGCAGAGTCACTTTGACGGGATATAAATATGAAAAAAACTCTATTGGTTATTGCTGCAGTCGTGGGACTGAGCGGTTGTGTGCAGCAGTCCACTGCGCCGCAAGAAGATCTCAAGCTCAAACAGGCCTATAGCAACTGTATTAACACGGCTGAAGGTAACCCAGACAAAGTGGACGCTTGCCAGTCAGTCCTCAATGTATTGAAGCAAAGTAAACAGCATCAGGCATTTGCCGAAAAGGAAAGCGTACGCGTATTCGATTACCAGAACTGTATTCAGGCGGCCAAAACCGGCGCTGGCGACAACTACCAGCAGGCCTGTGGCAAAGTTTGGCAAGAAATTCGCAACAACAATAACTGATTCAGGATGAGGCTTTTACGATGAGTAAATTTAAGTTAAGCACGTTGGCTGTTGCAGTATCCGCACTGGGCATGCTCGGTTTCTCTACGGTAAGTCAGGCCGATCAGAACGTTGTTGATCAACTGAGTCAGCTAAAAGTTAACGTGAAAGTGACAGACAATCGCGCGGCAGAGAACGGCGTTGACTGTGCTGCACTCGGCGCGGACTGGGCTGCGTGTAACCAGTCCGTTATCACTTTAACCAGCGACAGCGATATCAAAGCAAAAGATTGGGCGATTTATTTCCATAACCCGCGCCAAGTGCTTGATGTGAAAAACGATCAGTTCAAGATTACCTTTGTAACGGGTGACTTGCATAAGATCGAACCAACAGACAAATTCAAAGGCTTCACCGCGGGGCAAGCTGTTGAGATCCCACTGATTGGCGAATATTGGCAGTTGTTTGAAAGTGATGTCATGCCGCGTTGGTATGTGACCTCCCAAGACGCCAAACCAAAAGTGATTGCGAGCACCGATACTGAAGATTTGCGTCAGTTTGTAACACCATTTGCTGGTGATTTGTGGAAGCGTACCAAGGACGACAAAAACGTCCTGATGGTGCCAGAAACCCGTTTCGACAAAAACGCCGATGTTAAGCAGTTGCCAGCCCAAAGCCTGCGTGGCCAAATTATGCCAACGCCGATGGAAGTGAAAATTCATCAGCAGGATGTGGATTTGAGCAAGGGCGTAGCATTGGATCTTACCGTGCTAAACAAAGCCACTGCGGAAGCCGCTCAGCAGCGTTTTGCTCTGTTGGGGGTGAAGGATAATGCCAACGGTTACCCCATCAAAACCACCATTGCCGCGAAATCATTCAAAGGTGACTTGGCCGTGCCTGGTGCTTATGAGCTGAAAATCGGGCCTAAGGGTACCGAAGTGATTGGTTACGATCAGGCAGGTGTATTCTATGGCCTGCAGTCCATCCTTTCTCTGGTACCGAGTGACGGTAGCATGAAGATTGCAACCTTAGATGCGAAAGATGCTCCTCGTTTCCAATACCGCGGCATCTTCTTAGATATCGGGCGTAACTTCCATTCCAAAGAAGCAGTACACCGTCTGTTAGACCAGATGGCGGCTTATAAAATGAATAAATTCCACTTCCATCTGACAGACGATGAAGGTTGGCGTATTGAGATCCCTGGCCTGCCAGAACTGATCGACGTAGGCTCTAAACGTTGTCACGATCTGAGCGAAAAAGAGTGTCTGCTGCCGCAGCTTGGCTCTGGTCCAGATGCGAACAACAACGGTACAGGGCATCTGACCCGCGATGAGTATATTGATATTGTTAAATACGCTCAGGCTCGCCAGATTGAAGTGATTCCAGAAATCGATATGCCTGCACATGCCCGTGCAGCGGTGGTTTCTATGGAAGCGCGCTATGACAAACTGAAAGCCGCTGGGGATGAGAAGGGCGCTAACGAATTCCGTTTGGTTGACCCAACGGATACCTCAAACACGACCTCTGTGCAGTTCTACGATCGTAAGAGCTATTTGAACCCTTGTTTGGATTCATCTAAGCGCTTTGTCGACAAAGTGATCGGCGAGATTGCTCAGATGCATAAAGAAGCGGGCCAACCGCTGACGACGTGGCACTTTGGCGGTGATGAAGCGAAAAATATCCGCTTAGGGCCAGGCTATCAGGATAAGAATGGCAAAATTGAGCTAGGTAAAGGCATTATCGATCAGAGCAAAGAAGATAAGCCTTGGGCTCAGTCTCAGGTTTGTCAGACGCTGATTAAGAGCGGCAAAGTCGAAGACATGGAACACTTGCCAAGTCACTTTGCGATCGAAGTTAGCCAGATCGTCAATAAGCACGGTATTGAAAAAATGCAGGCGTGGCAGGATGGTCTGAAAGACGCTAAAGACTCCAAAGCGTTTGCGACCAAGCGTGTGGGCGTCAACTTCTGGGATACTCTGTATTGGGGCGGCTTCGACACCGTCAACGATTGGGCGAACAAGGGCTATGAAGTTACCGTCTCTAACCCAGACTACGTCTATATGGACTTCCCATATGAAGTGAATCCGCAGGAAAACGGCTACTACTGGGGAACTCGCTTTAATGACGAACGCAAAATCTTCAGCTTCGCGCCAAATAACATGCCACAGAATGCGGAAACCTCTGTAGACCGCGACGGCGCATTCTTTACTGCCAAGAGCGATAAGCCATGGCCGGGAGTGTATGGTCTTTCGGCTCAGCTGTGGAGTGAAACCACACGTACTGACGAAATGATGGAATACAAAATCTATCCTCGTGTAATGACTGTCGCAGAGCGTTCATGGCATCGCGCTGGTTGGGAACAGGATTACAAAGCGGGTCGTGAATACAAGGGCGGAGAAACTAATCTGGTTGATAAGAAGTCTCTGCTCAGCGACTGGCAGCGCTTCGCCAACCTGATGGGGCAGCGTGAGCTCGCTAAGATGGACAAAGCCGGTATTGGCTATCGTCTACCGGTGCCTGGTGCCAAAGTTGTTGGCGGTAAACTGGAAGCGAACGTCGCTCTGCCGGGGATAGGGATTGAATATTCTGTAGATGGTGGCAAACAGTGGCAGCGTTACGACGCGAAAGCTCAGCCAACTGTTTCCGGTGATGTTCAGATTCGCTCAGTTAGCCCAGATGGCAAGCGTTACAGCCGTGCAGAACCCGTGCAGGCTTAATCTGTAGGAAAGTGTTCCCTGCTCTGCATAGGGGAGGGAACACGGAATAAAATGGTTTTATCACTGCGTTTTAATCATTGGGTCGGATAAACCTGATAACACGTTGAGCTGTGAGTTGTTTCGCCCCTTGCCTGAGGGGCTTTTTTTCGCCTGTCACTTTTATTTGCAACCTTTGGCTACAGCGTCACTACCGCAAATTTTAGGCAATAAAAAAGCGACCCTAAGGTCGCTTTATGCTGCTGAAAATACAGGTTTACGCTTTGCTGTCGTGCAGCGTCTCATCTTCACGGCAATCACCTTCCGAGCAGTGACCATACAGGTACAGGCTGTGGTTAGTGAGCTGAATACCATATTTTTTAGCAATTTCATGCTGACGCTTCTCGATGGAATCGTCGCTAAACTCAATCACTTTGCCACAATCCAAGCAGATCAGGTGATCATGATGGTGTTGCTGAGTCAGTTCGAATACAGATTTGCCGCCTTCGAAATTGTGGCGAGTAACAATACCCGCGTCGTCAAACTGGTTTAAGACACGGTACACGGTTGCCAGACCGATTTCTTCACCCATATCGATCAGCTTCTTATACAGGTCTTCTGCGCTGACGTGGTGGCAAGTTGGATCTTGCAGAACTTCCAGAATCTTAAGACGCGGAAGCGTGACTTTAAGTCCAGCCTTCTTTAAAGCAGTATTGTTATCTGTCATTCGGATTCTGTCCCGTTACTTGGCTCGGAGACGTTTAGGATAGACTGCATTTGCTGCCAGCGTTGCCTTAATTGTCACCGAACTGAAAATATAATTGAGATTCATTATAAAGCTGATAGCGGTAAATGGGAACCGCGGCGTGTTAACAACTTGGGCGTAATTACACGGTGGAAATAAAACGTAACACACTGACAAATATGTGACTCTGCTGACTGTGGGCGTCATAGCGGGAAAAATGAGTTACACAAATGTTGCAAACTGCTTTCACCAATCGCTGAAATACCCGCAGACTTTCATGGTCTGCGGGCACAATTTCATTTTAGCCAGTAATCTCAGACAGGCTCATTTCATCAGAAATCTGTTTTACCCACGCATCAACGCGAGCTGCGGTCAGTTCAGGTTGACGGTCTTCATCGATAGCCAAACCGACGAAGGTTTTATCATCAACCAGTGCTTTAGACGCTTCGAAATGATAGCCCGCTGTTGGCCAGTGGCCTACGATAGTTGCCCCACGAGGTTCGATCAGATCGCGGATAGTCCCCATCGCGTCGCAGAAGTACTCTGCATAATCTTCTTGGTCGCCGCAGCCAAACAGAGCAACCAGTTTTCCGTTGAAGTCGATCTCTTCCAGTGAGGGGAAGAAGTCGTCCCAGTCACACTGGGCTTCACCGTAATACCACGTTGGGATGCCAAGCAGAAGAATGTCGAATGCTTCGATGTCTTCTTTGCTGCTTTTGGCAATGTCATGAACTTCAGCAACGTCTTTTCCGAGTTGCTTTTGGATCATCTTAGCGATGTTTTCCGTGTTGCCCGTGTCGCTGCCAAAGAAAATGCCTACGATTGCCATGTCGCGTTTATACCTTTTATATCAAATAATTAAACTAGATTCTTGAAAAAGACCAGTACGTACTTTACGCACTATAGCACTTTCAACCGCATTGATTTGTCGTCATTGTGTGCTGGCGGCGTTAAGATTTTAAAATTTGATCGAGCAAAATTTGTTCAATCAATTCACTGCGGCTAATATTTTGTTCCTGAGCCAGACGATTCAGCATTTCAACCGCTTCTTCGTTAATTTTCAGCTCGACACGACGCAGTCCTTTCACTTTATCGCGGCGCAGTTGGTTGCGTTTGTTAATTCTTAGCTGTTCATCCCGGGATAACGGGTTGGTTTTTGGGCGACCCGGACGACGTTCATCTGCGAACAGATCCAGAGTCGTGCGGTCCGTTTGTTCTTTGGCCATATCAGGTAGCGGTACTACAAGGAGAATTTTGAATCTGCGTAACGAATCAGATCATGATTAACATACTAGGGCCATTCACCCTTTACCGGCACTATCCTTAAACAGCAAAACAGCCTGCCAGAATAATAGCGCGCCATAATACCCTAGCCCCCCCAGCGGCGACAATCCTTAATCTTGCTTACCTTACTGACGCCAGATGGTTTTTTCTTCAGGGATGTTGGCATGAGGGGGTTTCTCTGGGCTTTTACACTTGTATTAGAGATGCAGAGAAAGTGGGGCTAGCGCAGGCTCACCCCAGATTTGAGCTAGGATTTTAGATATCAGAATCTAGAAAGCGGTGCAGCGTGCGTAACACCAGTTCGGGTTTTTCTGCATGTAGCCAGTGCCCAACGCCTGCGATGACATGGGCGCGGGCATGAGGGAACTGGCGCGCAATCGCCTCGCGATGGCTGTCCTGAATGTACGGGGAAAGCCCCCCTTTGATAAACATGACGGGGCCTTGATAAGGCGCAACGTCTTGCCAACCAACGATGTTTTCGTATTGCTCCCAAAGCGCCGGCACGTTAAATAGCCATGCACCGTCCTGAAAGGATTTCAGCAAAAACTGTATAACGCCTTCTTCCTGAAGATAGTGACGCATGACGTCTGCGGCGTCTTGGCGACGCGTTACCTGTGAGTCGGTGACGGCGTTAATGGCGGTAAAAATGGTGTCATGGCGGCGAACTTTGTAATCGACCGGTGCAATGTCCAACAATGCCAAGCGACGAATACGTTCGGGGGCGAGCGCGGCAAGCGTCATTGCCGCCTTACCCCCCATCGAATGACCGATCACGTCGAGCTGTGGAAGTGACAAATCATCGATGAGTTCTAGCAGATCTTCGGCCATCGCGGCATAGTCCATACGCTCAGAACGCGGCGAGTGACCGTGGTTACGCATATCGACCTGAATAATTTTGCGGTCGCTACGCAAGTCTCTTCCCAAAATGCCCAGATTATCAAGGCTGCCAAATAGGCCATGAATTAGAAGCGTTGGTGGGAATTGTGCCTGCTGAGAAGGTAGGTGTTCGCGGTAATTGAGTTTCATATCGTTGCGTCTATGTTTGTGCGTCTATGTTTATTGAATCGATGCGTCTAGCGATCGCTACGAAAAGAATATTGTAACAAATAGGTTACCACGGCTAATCAAGATTGTTAGCCCTAGCGCGTTATCAGCCCTAGTTTAGGGATATTATTTCTCTCTCATTGGGAAAAAACTCACTGAATTTACGACAGCATTGGGTTTACGCTATCCGCATGAGACGTTTAACTTTATAATCCTGCTGATTAAGTCGTAAACCTGTATTGGATAATGATGAAAACTATTGAAGTCGACGAGGAGCTGTACCGCTACATTGCAAGCCATACGCAAAGTATCGGTGAAAGTGCTTCTGACATATTGCGCCGCCTGCTGAAAGTCTCTGCTGAACATAAAGCGACAACTGCTCCGGTTGTGGCTCCGGTGGTAACCACTGCGCCCGCTACTGCCGTGGTTACTGCGCGTCCGGTAGATCGCGTCCGTACCATGCGTGAGCTGCTGCTTTCCGATGAGTACGCCGAGCAAAACAAAGCGGTAAATCGCTTCATGCTGGTACTTTCAACCCTATATTCCATTGATAATCAGGGATTTGCTGCTGCAACCGAATCTCTGCATGGTCGTACCCGTGTTTATTTTGCCGGCGATCAGCAAACGCTGCTGCAAAATGGCACTCATACTAAGCCTAAACACGTCGCTGGCACGCCTTATTGGGTGATCACCAACACGAACACAGGTCGCAAGCGCAGCATGATTGAACACATCATGCAGGCTATGCAGTTCCCCGCTGAACTGATTGAAAAAGTTTGCGGGACTATCTGATTTCAGAATTGCCTAAGGGAATCAGGCTAAATAGCCCCCTTAGGCACTCAATAATTTAAGCGTAGGGAGAAGTGACCATGGCAAATCACCCCCGTGCCGGGCAGCTAGCCCAGCAGAGCGATTTGATTAACGTGGCTCAACTGGTTTCTCAATACTATGTATTGACGCCAGAAGCAGGTAATACGTCTCATGCGGTAAAATTCGGCACTTCAGGCCACCGTGGAAGTGCCCAGCGCCATAGTTTCAATGAAGCACACATTTTAGCCATTGCGCAGGCGATTGCTGAAGTGCGTAAGGCGAATGGCGTTGAAGGTCCATGTTTCGTAGGCAAAGATACCCATGCGCTTTCTGAACCTGCGTTTATCAGTGTGTTGGAAGTTCTGACCGCAAACGGCGTAGACGTAGTGGTGCAGCAGGATAATGGATTTACGCCAACGCCAGCGGTTTCTCATGCGATCCTGACCCACAACAGCAATAAGAATGCAGCGCTGGCTGATGGCATCGTCATCACTCCTTCGCATAATCCGCCAGAAGATGGTGGGATTAAATACAATCCGCCAAACGGTGGCCCAGCCGATACCGACCTGACTAAAGTTATCGAGCAGCGTGCGAATGAACTGCTGAGCCTCAATTTGCAGGGCGTGAAGCGTCAGACATTAGATGCGGCGTGGAACAGTGGTTTGGTGCATGCCAAAGATTTAGTGCAGCCATATATTGAAGGTCTGGTTGATATCGTTGATATGCCAGCCATTCAACGTTCTGGTCTACATTTAGGTGTCGATCCATTGGGCGGTTCCGGCATCGAGTATTGGCAGCGTATTGGTGAGCACTACAAACTCGATCTGACATTAGTGAACGATCACGTTGATCCTTCATTCCGCTTCATGCACTTAGATCATGATGGCGTGATCCGTATGGACTGTTCATCGGAAAGCGCGATGGCAGGCTTGCTGGCGCTGCGCGATCAGTTTGATTTAGCGTTTGCCAACGACCCCGACTACGATCGCCACGGCATCGTTACCCCGTCAGGGCTAATGAACCCGAATCACTACTTAGCGGTGGCTATCAATTATCTGTTCCAGCATCGCCCACAGTGGGGCGCTGATGTTGCCGTAGGTAAAACGCTGGTATCCAGCGCCATGATTGACCGTGTCGTTAACGATTTAGGCCGCAAGCTGGTGGAAGTACCGGTGGGCTTCAAATGGTTTGTTGATGGACTATTTGACGGTAGCTTTGGATTTGGTGGTGAAGAAAGTGCGGGCGCCTCTTTCCTACGTTTCAATGGAACGCCTTGGTCAACAGATAAAGATGGCATCATCATGTGTCTGCTAGCCGCTGAAATTACCGCAGTGACGGGTGAAAATCCCCAGCAGCATTACAATAAGCTGGCTGAGCGGTTTGGTGCGCCAAGCTATAATCGTATTCAGGCTCCGGCTACGCATGCGCAGAAAGACGCGCTGTCCAAGCTCTCCCCTGAGATGGTGAAAGCTGACAAATTAGCGGGTGACCCGATTACGGCGCGTTTGACCAAAGCGCCGGGTAACAATGCTTCTATCGGTGGGCTGAAAGTCATGACCGATAACGGCTGGTTCGCGGCACGTCCATCCGGCACTGAGGAAGCATATAAAATTTATTGTGAAAGCTTCTTGGGTGCAGAGCATCGTCAGCGTATCGAGAAAGAAGCTGTAGATATTGTGAGCGCAGTGCTTGCTAGCGCTAAATAAACGCTCTCCACAGCCATATTGAATCAAGCGCCGTTTTAACGGCGCTTTTTTTATGCCGCAAAATGTAAAACGCTGAAGATTTATATATGATAAAAGTTATCATTATCAAAAAATAATCATCAGAGAAAAACACGATGCCTGGATACCGTTACCGTATTACCGTTGAACCTATCGCCGATCGCAAAGGCGAGCCGATTGATAAAGCTCCGATTAGCTTTGAAGTTGAAAACCACGATGAGATTTTATCTATCGTTGAGCGCTTGGGCGCTCGCGATGATTTGCCATTTACCGGCGATAAATCTAAGGCTTTTGCTGTAGGGCTAAAACTGTTTTCTGAGTCACTTCTTGAGAACCGCAAACATCCATTGTTTGACGATCTGCGTGACGCATTCCGCGCTTTTATGATGACGTTAAAAGGCATCAAGCGCGGAGAGAGTCAAGACGAGCAGAAATAACCGTTGAACACATACTGCGTAGGGCTACAGCATAAACCGATAGCCGACGCCGGTTTCGGTGAGTAAATGTTTAGGGCGGGCAGGTTCGGCTTCCAATTTTTGCCGTAAATGCCCCATATAAATACGCAGATAGTGACTATGTTCCACATAGTTAGGCCCCCACACCGAGCTCAGTAACTGACGTTGAGTCAGTACTTTTCCGGCGTTTGCGATAAGCTCGGTAAGCAGACGAAATTCAATCGGTGTGAGATGCAAATCCTCTCCGGCGCGGGTTACGCGCCGGTTAATCAAATCCACTTCAATATCTGAGAATTGAATGAGTGGGCTCTCCTGATTTTGTTGCGCGTGACGGCGCAGCGAAACTCGTACCCGAGCCAGTAGTTCAGCGACGCCAAAGGGTTTGCTGAGATAGTCATCAGCACCGGCATCCAACGCCAGCACTTTGTCAGACTCTTCGGCGCGGGCGGAAAGCACGATGACCGGAATTGAACTCCACTGGCGCAAATCGCGGATAAAATCGAGCCCGTCACCGTCCGGCAGCCCCAGATCAAGAATGATCAAATCCGGCTTTCTGGTGCCCGCTTCTATCAAACCACGTTGTAGGGTATCCGCGTCAAAAACGCGCCAGCCCTCATTCTCCAATGCGGATCGGACAAAACGACGGATCTCTTTTTCATCTTCAACGATGAGGATATTTATCGGAGTCTGATTCACGTTATCTCTTTTAAAACTCTTCTTCGATAGCGGGGGGAGCCTCAAGCGGTAATGTGAAATGGAAACATGCACCGCCTTGCGCAATATTTTCTGCCCATATTTTCCCGCCGTGTACTTCTATAATGGCACGACAGATGGCTAATCCCAAGCCGACGCCGGGAATTGCTGATTCTTTATCACCACGGGTGAATTTATTGAAGATAAGCTGGAGCTGTTCTGAGGGTATGCCTGCGCCACGATCTTCAATTTCGACTTCAAGCCAGTGCTCGCTGGCTTGCGCGCGGATGGTTAATGGAGACTCACTTCCAGCATATTTACCGGCGTTTTCCAGCAGATTCTGGATAACGCGTTCAATCAGGTTACCGTCGCAGTTAACGAGTGGTAGATCGGCTGGCAAATCAATATTCAGCGGATGCGAATTTAGCATGGGCTCAAGTGTATTAACGGCGCTACCGACGATTTCCTCCAGCGATTGCCATTCTTTGCGCAGGTTAAACCCGCCCGATTGGATGCGTGCCATATCCAACAGATTGTTCACCAAACGGGTGGTGTTGAGTATTTGCTGGCGTATTTGGTTAGCCTGTTGCGCGTGGGGGGATTTTTCGGCGGCGAGATCTAACGTCAGAATCTCTGCTTGTCCAAACAGAACGGTGAGCGGCGTACGTAAATCGTGCGATAGCGCAGCCAATAAGGAGTTGCGTAGCTGCTCTCGCTCGGTGTCCAGACGCGCGCTGGCCGCTGTTTGTGCCAGATGCAAACGTTCAAGGGCGCTGGCAATCATCACAGCGTAGGTTTGCAGCAATCGCTGTTGTTCAGGCACCATCAACTGGCGCAGGTTGATGGGTTCGATGGCCAGAACGCCAAAAGCTTGCTGTGCTGTGCTCAGAGGCAGTAGCTGGTAGGGAACACCAGGAAGCGTATCGGTACCTGCCCCTGCGGGCTGTTGTTTGTCAAAGCACCAGTGAGCGATGGCGAAATCAACACCTGCAACGCCTTCCTGTGGTGGCGTGATTTGCACGAGCGGTGTGTCATCACTGGGAATAAGTACGGATGTCCGAGCATTAAAACTGCTATTAAGGAAATAGCTCCCACTACGAGCAATGTCTTCATTGGTGATCGCATTGCTGAGCGCTTTCGACAGTTCGTACATATGACGAGCGCGCAGCTCACGGTAGCGGGCAACGCGTGCCTGATAGCGAACTCCTGCGGTCAGATTACCGATCACGATCCCGACCGTTAACATAACGCCGAAAGTGACCAAGTACTGCACATCGCTTACCGCAAACGACCACTGTGGCATTACAAAGAACAGGTCAAAGCTAGCGACGCTAACCACAGCAGAAAGTACTGATGGCCAGCGACCATAAAATAGCGCAACGACGACGACGCCCAGCAAATAGACCATCACGATATTGGCCTGATCAAAGCTTGGGAAAATAATCTTCGCGAGTAAGGTTATAAGCGCGCATAGCGCGACAGCGACGAGGCAGCCACGAATTTGTACTCGCCATTTTTCACTGAATGGGCGTGCATCTTGCTCTTTGCTGGCGGTTCGCGGCTTGTCTTCTACGGCAACGATGATTAAATCTAAATCAGGTCCCAGCTTAGCCAGACGGTCAGCAAAGCTTTCATGCCACCACCAGCGCCACTCCTTTTTATTGCGGCGGCCAATAATGATTTTCCCCAGATTATGTTCACGTGCGTAGCGTAGAATCGCTTTTTCTTCGTTGGGATCGGAGAGGGTGGTAGTTTCTGCGCCAAGCTCTTGTGCAAGCTTAACGCTACGCAAAATAGCGCGGCGCTGATTTTCAGGCAGACGATGTAGGCGCGGTGTTTCCACATAAACCGCATGCCAGATACAGCCAAGCCGAGCGGCTAGCCTTGATGCCGTTCTCACTAATTTATCGTTATCAACATGATGTCCGATGCATAACAGAATGGCATCGCGAGTGTGCCAAACTCGCTCTTTATCTTGGCTACTGCGGAACTCACGCATTTGTTCATCGACGCGGTCTGCGGTACGTCGCAGTGCCAATTCGCGCAGCGCAATGAGATTGCCTTTGCGGAAAAAGTGTTCGATGGCGCGCTCGGCCTGACCGGGAATGTAGACTTTGCCTTCATTTAGACGCTGGCGTAAATCATCGGGGGGCAAATCGACCAGAACAATTTCACTCGCGTCATCGAAAATACGGTCAGGGACTGTTTCGCGTACACGAATACCGGTGACGGAGCCCACGATATCATTCAGGCTCTCTAAGTGCTGAACGTTAACCGTGGTAAGCACGTCAATGCCCGCGTCCAACAGTTCTTCGACATCTTGCCATCGTTTAGGATGGCGAGAGCCCGCGGCATTGCTGTGCGCCAGCTCATCCATCAGGATGAGCGCAGGATGGCGGGCAAGCGCCTGATCGAGAGCAAACTCTCGAACCTGACGCCCGCGATGATGAATGCGTTTGAGCGGTAGAACTTCTAAACCGTCAAGCTGAGCCGCCGTTTCTGAGCGTCCGTGAGTTTCCACTACGCCAACTAATACATCGAGCCCTTGGGCGCGTAAACGCTGCGCTTCTTGTAGCATGGCGTAGGTTTTCCCCACGCCAGCGCAGGCGCCGAAAAAGACTTTCAGCTTGCCGCGAGGTTTCTCACACACCTGGGCCAATAAAGCATCAGGGTCAGGGCGGCGTAGTTCTTCATCATCTACCATGTGATTCTCTTTTTACTTGCGGCTTACGATGGGTTGCCAGTGGTATTGTGGGGCAATAACGCATCCAGTGCCATATTCAGTTCCAACACGTTCACAACCGGTTGGCCAATGAAATTCGGCATGCTGCGTTTGGTATTCAAGGCAATTAATTTTTCAACGCTGGCTAGTGGTAGGTCTCGTGCTTTAGCAACGCGCTCTGCTTGATAATAGGCTGCCAGTGGAGAGATATGTGGATCTAAACCGCTGCCTGAGCTGGTCATCAGATCGACAGGAATAGAGGCTGGCGCCAGCGGGTCAGCCTGACGTAATAATGTTGCACGTGCTTGCAGATTTTTATCCAGCTGTGGATTGGATACCGCCAGATTACTGCCGCCAGAGGCCTGTGGATTGTACGGTGTATCTGCGGTGGCTGATGGACGCCCCCAAAAATATTTCGCTTGGGTAAAGTTTTGTCCAATCAAGCGGGAACCGACGGCAACGCCTTCGTGTTCAATCACGGAACCGTTGGCCTGCGAATTGAACATCACCTGAGCCAAACCGGTGGTCAGCAACGGATAAGCGATCCCGGTGATTGCGGTTAAAATCAACATCATCATGATGGATGGACGTAGTAGCGACATTATTGATTCCTTAACATTATAGACTTTGCTAAAAACAGCCTCAGAGCGTAATCGCGCTTTCTGAAGTCTGATTTTAGGGGAGGTACACCGATGAGGTCGCAGTGGCAACGCCGCTTAAGCCTCCACGGTGTGAAATCCCCGTGTATCTCGATCTGTTAAACGCTTAGCATCAGCGAGTCTGTATTAAGCTAAACCGCAGACGGTTAGCAGCATGTCTATCAGCTTGATGCCGATGAATGGCACCAGTAATCCACCCGCACCGTAAACCCACAGGTTACGGCGCAGCAGGGCGCTAGCGCTGAGGGGTTTATAGCTCACACCTTTAAGCGCCAGCGGGATCAGGAATACGATGATCAGGGCGTTGAAAATAACCGCTGACATAATCGCAGACGCTGGCGATGTTAAATGCATAACGTTAAGCGCATTTAACTGTGGATAGGTAGCCGCGAACGCTGCCGGAATAATGGCAAAATACTTCGCTACGTCGTTGGCAATACTGAATGTGGTCAGTGAGCCACGCGTCATCAGCATTTGTTTACCGATATGCACCACTTCAATCAGTTTGGTTGGGTTGGAGTCCAAATCAACCATGTTGCCGGCTTCTTTAGCCGCCTGAGTCCCTGAGTTCATTGCAACCGCAACATCAGCCTGTGCCAGCGCTGGCGCATCGTTGGTGCCGTCGCCGGTCATGGCGACCAAACGTCCCTCCGCTTGATACTGGCGGATGAGGGCTAATTTGGCTTCGGGAGTCGCTTCGGCTAAGAAGTCATCGACGCCAGCCTCCGCAGCGATAGCCGCGGCGGTTAAACGGTTATCACCGGTGATCATCACCGTTTTGATCCCCATACGGCGCAGTTCAGAGAAACGCTCTTTGATACCGCCTTTCACAATATCTTTCAGCGCGACTACGCCGAGAATGCGGCCATCTTCAGCCACCACCAGCGGTGTACCGCCGGTGCGAGCCACGCTTTCTACGCGTTCATCAACGGCGCGTGGAAATTGCCCCTGATTGGATTCTACGTGGCGGCGAATGGCATCAACCGAGCCTTTGCGGATCATCCTTCCCTGAACGTTTACGCCGCTCATGCGGGTTTGCGCAGAGAAGGGCACAAAGGTGGCACCCAGCGCATGTAAATCGCGTTCACGTAAGTTAAAGCGTTGCTTGGCCAGAACGACGATGCTGCGCCCTTCAGGCGTTTCATCGGCCAGAGAAGCCAACTGTGCTGCGCTGGCGAGCTCTTCTTCGCTTACACCGGGTACCGGTAGAAATTCGGTAGCTTGGCGGTTACCCAGCGTAATCGTGCCGGTTTTGTCCAGCAGCAACACATCCACGTCACCGGCGGCTTCTACCGCACGCCCACTGGTGGCGATGACGTTAGCGCCTAGCATCCGGCTCATACCTGCCACGCCAATGGCTGATAGCAATCCGCCGATGGTGGTTGGAATTAAGCAGACTAGCAGCGCCACCAATACGGTGATCGTCACCGGAACTCCAACTTGACTCGCTTCGGCGCTGAATAGAGAGAACGGATACAGCGTCGCGGTAGCCAGCAAGAACACCAGCGTTAAAGCAATTAATAAAATGGTGAGCGCTATCTCGTTAGGGGTTTTACGGCGTTTTGCGCCTTCAACCATCGCAATCATGCGATCTAGGAATGTCTCTCCGGGATTAACCGTGCATTGGATCACCAGCCAGTCAGATAGGATGCGTGTACCGCCTGTCACAGAGGAGAAGTCACCGCCGGATTCGCGGATAACCGGTGCAGACTCACCGGTGATGGCGCTTTCATCGACCGATGCCCCTCCTTCAATCACTTCGCCATCGCATGGAATGGTGTCACCTGCTTCAACCAATACAATGTCGCCTTTGCGCAGTGAATCGGCAGAAACCTTTTCCTGCGCAGCGTCGTGTTCGCTAGAGGCTAACTTTTTCGCCCAACTGGTTTTTTTTACACCTTTCAAGCTTTCGGCCTGAGCTTTGCTGCGGCCTTCAGCCAGTGCTTCGGCAAAGTTGGCAAACAGCACGGTAAACCATAGCCATATAGCTACGCTGCCGGTAAAGGCGGCGCTGCCTTCGCTTTGCCCAATAAGAATAGAGAGCCAGATGATGGTGGTGAGAATGCTGCCCAAATACACCACAAACATCACCGGGTTTCGCCACTGAATGCGTGGATCTAATTTTTTAAAGGCATCTTTGATAGCGGTACGGACCAGTTTTGGTTCGAACAACGCGCGTTGTTTACGAGTCATTATTTTATCTCTCAACGTGTTAACCAAACTTGCAGATGTTCAGCCACCGGACCTAACGCCAGAGCGGGGATAAACGTCAGTGCGCCGACCAGCAAAATTGTTCCGACTAACAAACCGATGAACAGTGCGCCCTGTGTGGGAAGCGTTCCGTTACCTGCCGGCTGGCGCTTTTTCGCTACCAGAGAACCTGCGATTGCCATAACCGGAATGATGACGCCAAAGCGACCCAAGAACATGGCAATGGCCAACAGTACGTTGTAGAACGGTGTGTTGACGCTTAACCCAGCAAAAGCACTGCCGTTGTTGTTGGCGGCAGAGGAGAGTGCGTAAAGCACCTCGCTAAACCCGTGCGCGCCGGGGTTGAGAATGCCTGCGCGTCCTGCATCGGTCATCAATGCCACCGCGCTACCTATCAGCACTAGCGCAGGGGTGACCAAAATGGCGGCGGCGGTCATCTTCATATCGAAAACTTCGATTTTTTTACCCAGATATTCCGGTGTACGGCCAATCATCAAACCCGCAATAAAGACGGTCAGGAGAACGAATAAAAGCATGCCGTAAAGGCCTGAACCGACACCGCCAAAGACGACTTCACCGATCTGCATTAGCCACATTGGCACCATGCCACCGAGAGCAGTAAAAGAGTCGTGCATAGCATTAACTGCGCCACATGAAGCAGCGGTGGTGACTACCGAATACATCGCGGTGGCCAAAATACCGAAGCGAGTCTCTTTACCTTCCATATTGAAGTTGCTGTCTGCGCCTAAGGCCGATAAGTGCGGATTTCCTTGCAACTCGGCGTACATCACGACGATCACGGCAACGATAAAAATCAGGCTCATGGCCCAAAGCAGCGTATGGCCTTGGCGGTTTTCACCCACACTCTGTCCGAATGCAAAGCAGAGCGCTGCTGGTATTAAGAAAATGGCCAGCATCTGAACCATGTTGCTGAGTGCAGTGGGGTTTTCGAATGGATGAGATGAGTTAGATCCAAAGAAACCGCCACCGTTGGTGCCGAGCAGTTTTATGGCCTCTTGTGAGGCAACCGGGCCCATAGGCAGTAACTGAGTGCTTCCCTCAAGCGTGTGGACTGTCACGTAGCCGTGCAGGTTTTGCAGTACGCCTTGGCTGACAAAAAACAACGCAATAATGATAGAGATTGGCAGCAGCACATAAACAGTGATGCGGAATATATCAACCCAAGCATTCCCTAATGTTGTCGCTGAATGACGTGCGAAACCACGAATAAGGGCAAATACAACGGCAATCCCTGTCGCAGCGGAAAGGAAGTTTTGTACGCTTAAACCGGCCATTTGGCTAAAGTAGCTGAGTGTGTTTTCGCCGCTGTATGCCTGCCAGTTAGTATTGGTGACGAAGCTCACGGCGGTATTCAGCGCTAAGTCCCAAGATAGCCCCGGCATGTGCTGTGGATTCAGCGGTAGTACGCCTTGTGTCATCAACAGAATGAACAGAACGAATAGGCCGAGCAGGTTAAACGCCATGACGGCTAACAGATACTGTAACCACGTCATTTCTTGCGGAAGGATCCCGCAGCAGCGCCATAGGCCATTTTCGAAACGGCGCATAGCAACAAAAGGTTCGCCATCAATCAAACGCGCTAACATTCGTCCCAAAGGCAGCGCTAAGGCAAAAAGCACCACAAGAAACACGGCGATGAGCAGAAACGCAGAAGCAGCCATTAGAACTCCTCCGCGTTGAACAGTGCGTAGATTAGATAGGCCAGCAGCAATACAACAAGTATGGCGCAGGCGATCACCCCGATATTCATACAACCTCTCCCAAGGCATTTTTGATACTGCTTAGCCTAGATAATCAAGTAAATAAATAACGTAAAAAGGGCGGGGCGGGGTGTAAAAAAAGTATAAAAATGATGAAAAAACGGTCTGTATCTGGGCATTTTGCAAGCGCACTGTAATCAGAAAAAATGAGTGGAATGCTTTTCGCAAATTTCACGATAGCCAGTGGAACGCCTCTTTTCCGCGCATTATGGTGATGCCAGCCCGTTTGAGACATAAAGGAGATAAGTCATACTGGCGGTTTATCAGATACATACTTTTTTATATGCGTTACTACAGCAGACGCAAATTGCGCTTCAGCAGCAGGAAATCCAGAAATTTATTTGTACGTCATCTCATTCTGCAACCCAGCGGTTGATGTTAGATAGAGCGACTACGCCGTTATTGCTCTCGGCATTACTGTTTAATCGCCAGATGAATCGGCTGAAAGCCAATGAAAGTGAACAAGCGGCTCAGGTTTGGAAAACGCTATGTTTGCCATTAAAGCAGTTTCCAAGTTCAGGCCGACTTTTACTTAATGAAAAAACCAATGAGCCTGAGCTGAAAAGAAGGTTAACGCATTTAGCCGTCGGGTTAGGAGGCACAGAGCTTAGGGTGTTAAGAGGCTTTTCATGGTTGGTTTTGTATTTATTTAATGGGTATGAAGTGTGCCTGTTGTGCTTGATTGAGTCGTCACTGTTCAGTGAAGAAGTGCTGGATGCCTATTTTTCTCATTTTTTGTTAATTTAATGCATCCATAAAATAACTAATGTTAAGTTAATATTTAACTATGTGGTAACAAAATTACATGAAGTAACAATGAAGGTGAAAAAAACACCAAATATAGTGGTCGGATGAGTAGTAAACTTTCAGCGATTGAGGTAATATTTTGTTCAGATTACAGGCAAGCCTGTTTACGAAACATTTTAATTTATAACGTTCGCTGCTTTTGTTTGCTTTACCTTCCTTCAGGGAAACAGCTACGTTTTAAGGAGGAGTATATGTACCAACAGTATTCATTATCTCGAATTCTCCTGCGTCGTTGTGGAGTGGTTATTGCCGGTGTTTTGGCTCTTCCGGTCATGTTATTCCGTAGCGATCGCGCACGTTTTTATAGCTACCTTCACCGTGTCTGGTCAAAAACCAGTGACAAGCCAGTCTGGCTGGCGCAGTCTGAGCAGGTAACGGCAGATTTTTATTAATTACAGTTAGGTCAGCTTCTAACGTGAAAAAACCACCTCATCGTAGGTGGTTTTTTGTTATCTGAGATCGGCAAAAGGCTTTTTCTGTTTGGTTTAGCGTTGATTGTTCATATCCCTACCTTTCCTTGGTGTAATTCATCTCTGTCAGCGCCTACACTGAAAGAGCACAATCCATAAAACATTGATAACAGAGGTGCGCGATGTCAGAAAAAATTCCAGTAGGTGTGAGTGCCTGTTTACTCGGTGAGAATGTTCGTTTCGATGGTGGGCATAAACGCCTGCCTTTTGCCGTTGATGAGCTTGCTCCATTCGTACGCTTCGAAGCGATCTGCCCTGAGATGGCAATAGGTTTACCTTCGCCAAGACCCACTCTGCGCTTGATTAAGCAGGGAGATGATGTGGCTTTGGTCAACAGCCGTGATGGGGAAGGGGATGTTACGCAGAAAATGCGTGAGTTTTCAAAGCAGAAAGTGGCCAGCCTTGAGCATCTGTGTGGATATATCGTGTGTGCTAAATCACCAAGCTGTGGCATGGAGCGAGTTAAGGTTTATACCGAGCACGATGCGCGTAAAAGCGGGGTGGGAATCTTTACACAGCAGTTGATGGAACGGTTGCCGTGGTTACCGGTGGAAGAGGATGGGAGACTTTACGATCCCGATTTGCGTGAGAATTTTGTCGAGCGTATTTATGCCTTGCATGAGTTCAACCAGCTTTGGCAACAAGGGCTAACGCGCGGTGCTCTGGTTGCCTTCCACAGCCGTTATAAACTCTCGTTGCTGGCGCATTCGCAGCCTGAATATCGCGAGCTGGGACGTTTTGTTGCAGCCATGGAGCAGTGGGAGTCTTTAGACGAATATGCGTATGAATACCGTAACCGCTTTATGGCGTTGCTGAAGCACAAGGCTTCGCGCCGCAATCACACTAACGTTTTGCAACACGTTCAGGGTTATTTCCGTCGCCAGCTTACCAGTAGCCAGCGGCAGGAGTTGGCTGATTTAATCCTGCGTTATCGTCAAGGTACTCAGCCCTTATTAGCGCCGATTACGCTTCTGCGTCACTATCTGAATGAATATCCTGACAGCTACCTTGCGGGGCAGCGTTATTTTGAGCCGTATCCTGAAGTGCTGCGTCTACGTTACGGGCATTAGGATTATCTCAATGCGGTACGGATTATTTTGGATACACACCGACAAGGAAAAGTAATGACTGCCACACATGTTGTCTGGTTTCGTAATGATTTGAGGATAACCGATAACCGAGCTCTGCATGCGGCCTGCCAAGATCCGCAGGCTAAGGTTATTGCTGTGTATATCGCAACGCCTGAACAGTGGAAGCAGCATGATATGGCGCCGCGTCAGGCGGCGTTTATTCATCAGAATCTGCAGTGTTTGGTGCATGCGCTCGCAGGGAAAAACATTCCACTGTTTTATCATCAGTGCACTGACTTCACCGCGAGCGCTAAATGGTTGGTCGATTTCTGCCAAAAAAATGAGGTTACCGATCTATTTTACAACCGCCAGTATGAGCTTAATGAGCGGCGTCGCGATGATGCAGTGACCGAGCTGTTAGCCGGAGTTTGTGGGATTCACTCATTTGATGATGCTTTATTACTTCCGCCGGGCAGCGTTGTGACCGGTAGCGGAGAGATGTACAAAGTATTTACTCCCTTTCGTAACGCTTTTTTGCAACGTTTGACTCATTCGGATGTGCGATCTTTACCTGCGCCGAAAACAAGAGATCAAGCCTGTGAAATGAGTGAAATCAAACCGTTTGATTATTCCCAGCAGGGTCTAGATTCTGTGCTCTTCCCCGCTGGGGAAGAGGCTGCACTACAGAGGCTGCGTGTTTTTTGTCGCGAGCATGTTCAGGATTATGCTCAGCAGCGAGATATTCCGGCTGTTGATGGAACCAGTGTTCTTTCCCCCTATCTAGCCGTTGGTGTTTTGTCACCGCGTCAGTGCTTGAATCGTTTGTTAGCCGAGTGCCCAGATACGTTGGAAGATGGAGAGAGCGGCGCGTTTGTTTGGCTCAATGAGCTAGTTTGGCGAGAGTTTTATCGTCATTTATTGGTCGCGCATCCAAAACTGTGCCGCCATAAGCCGTTTATCGCGTGGACTGATCATGTTCGTTGGAGCGGTGATATTGAACATTTGACGGCGTGGCAACAGGGAAAAACGGGCTATCCGATTGTGGATGCCGCCATGCGGCAACTGAATCACACAGGCTGGATGCATAACCGTCTGCGTATGATTGTGGCCAGTTTTTTGGTTAAGGATCTGTTGATTAACTGGCGCGCTGGCGAGCGTTATTTTATGTCACAGTTGGTAGACGGCGATCTGGCGGCCAACAATGGTGGATGGCAATGGGCCGCTTCCTCGGGAACGGATGCTGCACCTTATTTTCGCATTTTTAACCCCACGACACAGGGGGAGCGCTTTGATAAAAAAGGCGACTTCATCCGTCGCTGGCTCCCAGAGTTGGCAGATGTGCCAGACAGTGATATCCATCACCCGCATCAATGGGCGATGAAACAATGCCGCGTGTTAGACTACCCTCAACCGCTGGTGGATCACGCTCTAGCGCGTAAGCAGACTCTTCAGGCTTTTGAGGACGCTAAGCGGCGCGCAGGCTGATATTTCCAGCTTCACTGCAAGGAGCACATACCACATGCGAAAGACACTGATAGCGGTGTTGCTGGCGGGTTATTCCGCATTTACCTGGGCCGGTTTTGACGTTGTCGCCCTGGGGACTCAAGGGGGAGCATCTGGCGATAACTTAACGTCTTACCTTATTCGTACCGATGGTGATGCGCGTTATATTGCATTGGACGCAGGCAGCGTTCTCACCGGCATTGCTAAGGGCGTTGAGAAAGGCAGTTTCCCTGATGTTACGGCGGAAAAAGCGGCTCCGCTCACTCAGCAGGGTTACGTTTTCCGTGAGCAGATTAATGCTTATTTCATTAGCCATCCGCATCTCGATCATGTAGCTGGTTTAGTTCTTGGCTCCCCAGATGACAAGAAAAAAACGGTTTATAGCTTAGCCGATAGTGCTAATACGTTGCATAACCACTATTTTAACTGGAAAAGTTGGCCAAACTTTAGTGATTCGGGCAACGGTGAGCGACTAGGGACTTATCGCATTAATGCGCCGCGTGTGGGGCAGATATTTACGTTAGGGACTACGTCGATGCGGGGCGTCATCTATCCGCTAAGCCATGATGGAACTGTATCATCGATGCTGCTAATTCATTCCCCTCGTGGTGAATCGTTCGCTTATTTTGGTGATACCGGTGCGGATGCTCAAGAGAAGTCTAAAAACCTTGATGCTGTTTGGCGGGTTTTAGGACCTCTGATTCAGCAAAAATCTCTCAAGGGCATGATTATCGAAACCTCTTATGATAATCAGCAGCCTGACAAGAAACTCTTTGGGCATTTAACGCCTAAGCTGCTACTTTCTGAGCTGAAGAATCTTGAGAAATACAGCGGTGGAGAGGGGGCGCTCAAAGATTTTCCCGTCGTGGTTAGCCATATAAAATCCACGATGGTGGCGGGTAAAGATCCACTGGCGCTGATTCAACAACAGCTGAGCGAAGGAAATTCGCTCGGGGTTAATTTTATATATATGCAACAAGGCGATAAAGCCGAGTTCTAATTCTTAAATCAAATATTCGTGAATAGACGTTATGAACAATATTGAACTAGAAAAATTGCTCGATCGACATCTAAGTGCCGATGAGTTTCGTGATTATGCACCTAACGGTTTACAGGTTGAGGGCCGTCAGGAGATCAAGAAAGTGGTCACCGGAGTGACGGCCTGTCAGGCGTTGCTAGATGCGGCCGTCGCAGAGCAGGCCGATGCCATTTTAGTGCATCACGGTTATTTCTGGAAAAATGATGCCCCAACGGTGCGCGGTATGCGTCGCCATCGTTTGAAAACGTTGTTAATTAACGATATCAATCTGTATGGCTATCATCTGCCACTGGATGCACATCCGGTGCTGGGGAATAACGCTCAACTGGCACGTGCAATGAAAATCAAACCACTGGGATTGATCGATCCGTTGCTGCCCTATGGCGAGTTTGAACAACCAATGAGCGCTGGTGAAGTCATTGGCCGCTTGGAGCGCAAGCTCCAGCACAGCGTATTGCACAGCGGCGATAATGCTCCGCTGGAGATCCGTCGCGTTGCTTGGTGTACCGGTGGTGGTCAGAGCTATATCGAACAGGCGGCTGAGTTTGGCGTAGATGCCTTTATCAGCGGTGAAGTTTCAGAGAAAACTATCCATATTGCGCGTGAAATGGGGCTGCATTTCTTTGCTGCAGGTCATCATGCGACCGAGCGTGGCGGAATTCGTGCATTAGGTGAGTGGTTAGCCACCGAACATGGGCTTGACGTGAAGTTTATCGATATTCCCAACCCCGCGTAAATCGGCGGGAGGATGCTCCGTTGCTGCTGACGCCCATGAGCAGCAACGGAGACTATTTTAGTTCTTTTTAACGAACTCAGATTTCAGCTTCATTTGGCCGAAACCATCGATTTTGCAATCGATGTTATGGTCACCTTCAACCAAACGGATGTTCTTCACTTTGGTGCCGATTTTCAGCATGGAAGAACTGCCTTTCACTTTTAGATCTTTGATAACGGTGACGGAATCGCCATCAACCAGCAGGTTGCCGTTAGCATCCTTTACGACAAGCTCATCGCTTTCCTCTGCGGGAGCGCTGTCATTCCACTCATAGGCACACTCAGGGCAGATGTACATATCGTTGTCCTGATAGGTGTATTCAGAGTTGCACTTCGGGCAGCTTGGTAATTGCATGATAATGTCGCCTTAAACAGAAATTAAAAAATGCAGCACTGCTATCGTGTTGATTGATGCCCAAACTTATTAGCGTTTCTTAAGCCACGTTGGGATCTAGCAGGAGGTCCGCAGGGCGGATCTGCAAAGCGCGCGATCATACAACTTTTGACCAGTATCGAAAATGATTTATGTTAAAAAGATTGCGATTAGGTGCTTTCTTATAACGTAAATATAGCATCTTGCGCAGTTTGTGGTCGCTATTCGGTCATTTTGCCTAGCGCTTGTAAAAATGCATGGGCGATGGGGGATTGGTGCTCCCTAAGATAGAGCGCGTAGAGATCTGCGGGAATTTGCTGATTAAGCGGCATAAATTTGACGCCCGGCCAGTGAATCAGTGAACAGGTTTCAGGCAGCAAAGCGATACCTAGTCCTGCGCTGACCAAGGCCAGTACGGTCTGCGGTTCCATCGCCTGCTGAGCGATCAGCGGGTAGAATCCCACTTGCACGCAATAATCGTAAAGTTGCTGGGCGAAATCGCTGTGACTGAATGAAAGGGAAATAAAAGGGCGCTCGGCGAGCTGCATCAAATCGAGGCTTTCAAACTGACATAACGGATCATGTTCTAACAAAGCCACCATCACCGATTCACGAGAAATATGTTGATAGCTGATGTTTGGCGTCGATTGAATCGCTACGTTGCGATTGATGCCAATATCGATCGTGTGCTGCATGATTTGTTCAATTTGGCGCTGTTGTGGAAGTTCGTGCAGCGTCCATGTTGCATGTGGGTAGTCAACGCGGAATGCTTTCAAGGCGGGCAGTAGCGCTCCCCACAGCGCAGTGCCGATAATGCCGATGTTTAAATGCTGGTTTTCATTTCGTCCAATCTGGCGGACATAATTCAGTGAGGTTTCGGTAGCACTTAGAATGCGATCGACCTCGGTTTTAAGTACTCGTCCGGCATGGGTTAGTGCGACTTTTCTGCTGTTGCGCTCAAGGAGTTTGATCTCAAGAATATCCTCTAACTCTTTGATCTGAGTACTGAGCGGCGGCTGAGATATATTGAGCTGTGCGGCTGCGCGACCAAAATGCAGTTCATCGGCGAGTACTTGAAAATAACGTAGCATCCGTAGGCTGATGCGGCCATTGCTATGTACGTTACTGGCAAGCTGAGCGATTGGGGTATTGGGCATCACGAGCCTGAGTTGATAAAAGGAGGATAGCCGCATAATGCAGATAGCGGCAAAGGGAGTCAATCCGCAAGCCAACAATACCTCCCCTCGATGTTAAGGGGAGGCTGGATCTTAATGTTATAGGCTAGGCTTTATCGACTGAGTCTGAGCGATTTTTTCTGCTCGGCTGCATGCCATCGCGGCGAGTAGCGCAATGAGTAGCAGTGCATAAGAGATTGCCGCAGTGCCCAGTGCCCAATGAAGTCCGTAGTAAGAATTCATCAGTGAAGATACGGTTGCAAATAACAGTGTGCCCACGGTACCGCAGGTCAGTAGCGCAGAGATCAGCGTGGGTGGACTCTGGCGAACCTGAAGAGAACCATAGCTCATTAGCCCTGAGAAAAGCCCCGAATTAAAGAAGCCAAAGACACCACATGCCACCATAATCAATTGGGTATTTGCGCTGGTCGTGATGACTAAAATTGATGCCATGCCAACAACCGTACACGCTAGCAGGAAAGTGCGCAGCTTCATGAGCTTGACTGTGAACTGATTCACAAACAGTCCTGTTGCTTTCGCCCACCAATAGCATGCAGCAAACAATGCTGCATCTTGTTGCGTCATGTGGAAGCGATCTTGCAGGTAGGTTGGTGTCCACATGGTGAAAATCGGCTCAGCCAATAAGAAGGCAAAGAGCGCAAAGCACAATAAATAGACAGCGGGTCCCCATGGTTCGGCAGTTGCTTTTGCGTGCTGATTCGAAGTTTCTACTGGGGCTTCAGTGGTTGGGAAACGACTGCGCAGGGTGATGGATAACATCAGTGCGCCAATCGCGCCCATAATGGCATACATGGCTAACCAGTTTGCGCCGAGTTTAAACACCCATGCTAAAACGATAGAGAGCGTCGCGCCTGCTAAACTGAAGAAAAAATCAGTAAAAATCAGGCTGGAGGAGCGTTTCTTTTCTTCAGGATTGATGCGTACAACCAGATAGCTACCGATGGTCATAAACACACCACCGCACGCCCCGATAAGCGTGACTGCAACGCTGAAGACGGTCAGCGTTGGGCTTATGAATAACAATATGCTGACAATAATGGTGATAACAGACGCTACGATGAGCGGTTTTTGCAGTCCCCATTTTTTCATCAGAATGCCGCCAAGTATAATTGGCAGGAACATCCCGAGGTTCATCAGAGTAAATACTTGGCCAATGAAACTGTAGTCTTTATGAAATGCGTCGCACAGTGGGCCAAGTACGATGCCGAGCGTTGAAACTAGCGCACCGACAAAGTAGTAACTGAGGTAAGAAATCGCGTTCATATTCACGCGAGAGAAAGATGACTCTGTCATAGCGAAACTCCACATAGGAGAGCAAATGATACGGGCTTATGCTGTAATATTTTCGTTGAAGCTCGATTTACGGTGAATGGTAGGGATGGGCCATAGCCGCGTTAGCCGCCAGAACGCCTAACCCTATGCCAATCACCGTGTAGCGCGATCTCTTAAACGACGGTATTACGCTTATCCTGCCCGCTATTTATCTGTATTAATTGGCGTAACCCGCAACGAAAGTACCGATCAGGCGAACAAAATCATCTGTCACCATCGCCGCACATTTCAGCGTTTGTTCATGAGATAGCTCGACGTCGCTGAGGCCTTCAGCCATGTTGGTGATGGCGGAAACGGCCAGCACTTTCAGTCCACAATGGCGAGCGGCGATCACTTCCGGTACCACTGACATTCCAACCACGTCGCCGCCAATCATCTGCATCATGCGGATTTCAGCGGCCGTTTCGAAATTAGGTCCTGGATAGGAAACAAATACGCCTTCGTGAAGTTTGAGATCCAAGGAGGACGCCGTTTGGTGTAGACGACCGCGTAGCTCAGCGTCATACGCATTGGCTAGACTGAAGAAACGTGGGCCAAAACGTTCATCATTCGGCCCCACCAGCGGTGTGGATGGCATCGTGTTAATGTGATCGTTCAGTGCGACCAAGCTGCCCGCTGGGATTCCCGTGTTCAGTGAACCCGCAGCGTTAGTGCAGAACAGAAACTCGCAGCCTAAAAGTTTAAAGGTGCGAACCGCTGGGGTCATGATGCCCATGCCTTTGCCTTCGTAAAAATGGCCGCGCCCTTTCATACAAACTACGTCTACGCCGTTGATAGAACCTAAAACGAGTTCACCAGCATGGCCGACGACGGTGCTTACCGGAAAACCGGGTAGGTCTTGATACGAAATGGCGGTTTTGTTGTCGAGTTGGTCGGCAAATACGCCTAAGCCGGAGCCGAGGATCAGTGCGATACGTGGCTGAAAGTTCGGCTTGGCTGCGCGGATGATTTCGGCGGCGTGAAAGGGAAAGTTGTCACAATGAGAGAAAGACATAATCGACTCCAAGAGGAAAGGTATGCCCGCATTGTGTGTATGGCTTCGATTGGCAATCCAATTTTAAAAATGCGTTGATTGATACGAAAATCGTATTGATCGCAATTTAGCGTAATTTATATTTCAGATTCAGAGGATTGTGAGTGCGGGCGGTATGAAGCAAAGTTTTTTGTTGCCAAATCAAATTGTCGTTATGTGATCTGAATCTCACTGGCTCACGCATTGACGACAGTGCTGTCTTTGCGCATAAGTTAACGTAGTAGCTGATAATTTGGGGTTACGTCCATAGGGAGGCTGTCTTGCAAAAAGCACGGTGTTATCTGTTAGGTGAACGCGCGGCGGTGTTAGAACTTGAGCCACCATTATCGTTAGAAAGCCAGAAGCGTATTTGGTCATTAGCGACTCGGCTGCGTGAATATCCCAATGTGTCGGAAGTGATTCCCGGAATGAACAATATTACGTTGCTGCTCTCTGTGCCGGAGACTGAACCGGTTGAGGTTTTAGACAAATTGCAACAGTGGTGGGAAGAGAGCGAGTCCGTACAGCCAGAAGTGCGTCATATTGATATTCCAGTCGTTTATGGCGGCGCAGAAGGACCTGATTTGGAAGAGGTCGCGCTGTTTCACGGACTCACCGAGCGCCAAGTGGTTGAGCTACATAGCAGTGCAGAATATGTGGTGTATTTCCTCGGATTTCAGCCCGGTTTTGGCTACCTTGGCGGTTTGCCTGAAGCCTTACACACCGCGAGACGAGGGGTGCCGCGAGTGAAGGTTCCGCAGGGATCGGTAGGTATCGGTGGTAGCCATACCGGCGTTTATCCTCTGGCCTCGCCGGGGGGCTGGCAGATTATCGGCAATACGCCACTGGCGTTATTTGATCCCCATGCATCACCTTCGACGTTATTACGTCCCGGCGATAGTGTGCGCTTTGTCCCGCAAAAGGAGGGAGTATGCTGAACATTATTCGCGCTGGATTACAAACAACGGTGCAGGATCAGGGGCGTAACGGTTTACGTGGGCAGGGCGTTAGCTTGGGCGGTGCGCTTGATGCTCCTGCGTTGTACGCCGCTAATTTACTGGTGGGAAATAGAGGTACTGATGCGGGGCTTGAAGTCACTCTCGGCGAATGCACGGTAGAATTCACCCGTGATGGTTGGATGGCGTTAACAGGGGCAGGATGCGACGCGTATTTGGATAAACAGCGTATATGGACGGGGTGGAACTACCCAGTTCGCGCGGGGCAGCGTTTAGTCTTGCATCGCCCGAAGCGTGGAATGCGCAGCTATCTTGCGGTGAGTGGCGGTATTGATGTACCCAAGGTGCTCGGCTCACGGAGTACCGATCTGACCGGTGGTTTTGGTGGCCTAGACGGGAGAAGGCTGAAAGATGGCGATGTTTTGCCGCTTGGCGAGGTTCGGCGTGTTCCGCAAAAATCGCAGGGTATTAAACAATTGCTGTTCAATAACTATATCCGTGTGCTGCCTGGTCCTGAATATCAAGAGTTTAGTCCAGAAGAGCAGGCGTTTTTCTGGCGTACACCGTGGCACCTTAGCCCTCAGAGCAACCGCATGGGATATCGCTTAAACGGCCATGTGCTCAGACGTAGTAGTTCACGTGAAATGTTTGCACATGGGCTGTTACCCGGCGTGATTCAGGTTCCACACGGTGGCCAGCCGATAGTATTAATGGCCGATGCCCAGACAACCGGTGGTTATCCACGTATTGCCTGCGTGATCGAGGCCGATCTCTATCACCTCGCCCAAATCCGTTTGGGAGAACCGATCCATTTCATTCGCTGTACGCTGGCCGAAGCACAGCAGGCCTATAAAGAACAAAAAATCTATCTGCGTCAACTTGAGAGAGGATTGCAGGGTGATTGATCTCAATGCTGATTTAGGGGAAGGCTGTGCCAATGATTACGCGCTGTTAACGTTGGTGAGCTCAGCAAATATCGCCTGTGGATATCATGCTGGTGATGATGCAACTATGCATCAATCTGTCCTCTGGGCAAAAGAGTTGGGTGTCGCAGTGGGGGCACATCCGAGCTTTCTCGATCGGGCTAACTTTGGTCGGCGTCGGCAGACGTTGTCCCCAGACGAGGTCTATCAATTGGTGATGGAGCAACTGAACGCGCTAAACCGCCATTGCCTTGCGCTCGAGGTTAGGTTACGGCACGTAAAGCCACATGGCATGCTTTATAATCAGGCGGCTGTCGAACCTCAACTGGCTTACGCAATTGCCCTTGCCGTGTTTGATTTTGATCCTGCTTTGCGTTTGGTTGGGTTAGCGGGCAGTGAGATGATCCGCGCCGGAAAGCTATTGGGGCTGACCACGTGGCAGGAAGTTTTTGCCGATCGTAACTATCAAGCCGATGGCACTCTGGTACCGCGTAGCCAGCCTGATGCGCTGATTACTGACGATCAACAGGCGTTACGTCATACTTTGATGATGGTGCAGCACAATCAGATTGTGACACCACAAGGTGATAGGGTACCAGTGCAGGCGGACACGGTTTGTTTACATGGTGATAGCATGCATGCTCTTGCTTTCGCTCAGTTACTTCGCCAGCATTTTTTGCAACAGGGTATCGAGGTGGGCGCGGGCTGAAGTTTTGACTCCGTAACCAATCGCGCTATTCTGGCGACATGTTGTCGTCTGGTGTAAGAGAGTGGAGCCATGCCTGAAGGGCCAGAAATTCGTCGTGCGGCGGACAAGTTAACGGATGCCGTGGTGGGTAAACCGTTAACCGAAGTGTGGTTCGCATTTCCTCAGTTAAAGCATTATCAGCCTCAGTTGATTGGCGAAAAAATCGAAGATATCGAAACGCGGGGTAAAGCGCTGCTGACGCACTTTTCCAATGGTTTAACCATGTATAGTCATAATCAACTGTACGGCGTATGGAAAATTGTTGCTGCTGGAGAAACGCCGAATACGAAGCGCGATCTGCGTGTGCGCCTTGAAACCGAGGATCAAGCGATCCTGCTTTATAGTGCCTCTGATATCACTATTGCGCCACGAGAGGAGATTGCTCAGCATCCGTTTTTACAACGCGTTGGGCCCGATGTTCTTGATTTACGCCTAACGGCTGAACAGGTAAAAGAGCGTTTGATGCTGCCGGCATTTCGTCGTCGTCAGTTTGGAGGGTTATTGCTGGATCAGCGCTTCTTGGCGGGGTTAGGTAACTATCTACGCGTTGAGATTTTATGGGATGCTGAATTAGCGCCGACCCATAATGCTCAATCATTGCGTCCTGAACAGTTGGAGCATTTGTCTCATGCGTTGCTGGAGATTCCACGTCTTTCGTATAACACGCGTGGCACCATGGATGAAGATGTGCATCATGGCGCGCTTTTTCAGTTCAAGGTGTTTCACCGCGCCGGTGAACCTTGTTTGCGCTGCGGGCAGATGATTGAAAAAACGATGATCTCTTCGCGGCCATTTTACTGGTGCCCGAATTGTCAGCGTTAGAGTTGATATAAAAAATAACCCCACCGAATAGTAAAATGCGGTGGGGTTATAGCGTATCGATTTCTTAAATTACTTCTTCAGCTTAGACTCAAACGGACGTTTGTCATAGCCGGTATACAGCTGACGAGGACGAGCAATTTTGATGCCGTCGTCGTGCATTTCGTTCCAGTGAGCGATCCAGCCTACGGTACGTGCCATGGCGAAGATGACGGTAAACATGGAAGACGGAATACCCATCGCTTTCAAGATAATACCTGAGTAGAAATCTACGTTTGGATACAGTTTCTTCTCAATGAAGTACGGGTCGTTCAGCGCGATGTGCTCCAACTCCATCGCCACTTCCAGCAGGTCATCTTGCAGATTCAGCTCTTTTAACACTTCATGACAGGTTTCACGCATCACGGTAGCGCGTGGATCATAGTTTTTATAAACACGATGACCAAAGCCCATCAGGCGGAAAGAATCGTTCTTGTCTTTAGCTCGGCGCACAAATTCTGGGATGTGATCGACTGAGCTGATCTCTTCCAGCATTTTCAACGCGGCTTCGTTGGCTCCGCCGTGCGCTGGCCCCCAAAGAGATGCGATACCGGCTGCGATACAGGCAAATGGGTTTGCGCCAGAAGAACCGGCGGTACGCACGGTGGAGGTCGATGCGTTCTGCTCATGGTCAGCGTGCAGGATTAAAATGCGATCCATGGCGCGTTCCAGAACTGGATTCACTACATACTCTTCACACGGCGTTGAGAACATCATGTTCAGGAAGTTGCCGGAATAGGAGAGGTTATTCTTTGGATAAACAAACGGTTGGCCGAGTGAATATTTGTAGCACATCGCCGCCAACGTCGGCATTTTTGATAACAGGCGATACGCTGCGATTTCACGATGACGCTCGTTGTTAACGTCCAGAGAGTCGTGATAGAACGCTGCTAAAGAGGCGGTGACGCCGCACATTACCGCCATTGGGTGAGAGTCGCGACGGAAACCGTGGAACAGACGAGTAATCTGCTCATGGATCATGGTGTGGCGCGTAACGGTGGTTTCGAACGTTTCATACTCTTCCGGTGTTGGCGCTTCGCCATACAGCAGAATGTAACAAACTTCGAGGTAGTTGGAGTTTTTGGCCAACTCGTCGATAGGGAAGCCGCGGTGCAGCAAAATGCCTTCATCACCGTCGATATAGGTGATTTTTGATTCGCAAGAGGCCGTGGATGTAAATCCTGGGTCAAACGTGAAGTAGCCTTTTGAACCCAAACTGCGAATATCAATTTCTTCGCCGCCCAATGTGCCGGAAAGCACATCAAGTTCAATCGTTTCAGAACCGTTTAGCGTTAGCGTCGCTTTCTTGTTAGCCATTACAGTCTCCTTAGCGCCTCTAGATTTAAGAACCATTAACGACCGACTCACCGATATTGGGTACTAGCCTCCCTGTTAGCGGTTCTTCGCGCCCTGCTGACCACCGTCGATTTTCGTGGCGGTCTTAAATTATAGGGTACAGAGTGCAATTTATCCTGCTAACGGCCAGTTCGTCGTTCGACGACTACTCGCTCGTCGATGTTTAGAATGTTAACGATTCGTTGGTATTCTTTATAACATAATTAATTATTGCCTACGTTAAACCTATGGGTATTCACATATTCCACTGTTGCATAACTTTGCGCTGGGGGAAAGAGTTTGCTCATCAATAGTACAACGTAGGTCTATTCGCCACTCTGTTGTAACGGAAATGTTGATTCCTTGTCAAATCATGTAATTAATTTTGTCGTATTTGTTAATTTCGTGACTCATATCACTGTTCCGGTCAAATGTCTTTATTCAGGTTGTATTCGAATTGTAATCAAAATGTGATGCTTCTATACTGCCGCCAGGTCTCCGGGACTTTCTGTTTTTCTAGGGTTGTACCCTCTAAGAAACTGCCCTGAAGTTGGAGCACCCAGCGTGAATATGGAGCGCGCCGTTTTAGCACAGTGGAAGCTGTTGGCGTGTAACGTAAAGGATTTTATACCCAAACTTATTGGGGTTGCGCAAAGGCAGCAAGCGAGAGAATCTCAGTAAACCTACCTATCGGTGCAACTGGGGAACGAACGCGGCTAACGTTGAAGCAATGCCAAGTAGGAAGGGGATACGCTGCTTGACCCCGCCCAGGCCCGGAGGAAGGAAAATAATAAGAGCTGTGTGGGCGCTATAATGATAAAAAATGTCAAAAAACAAAGACCTGTCAATCTGGATCTGCAAACGATCCGATTTCCCGTTACTGCGATAGCCTCCATATTACACCGCGCTTCAGGTGTGATTACCTTTGTTTCCATCGGTATCCTGCTTTGGCTATTGGGCCTTTCTCTTGCTTCTCCTGAAGGGTTTGCTCAAGCCGCAGCGGTCATGGATAGCTTCATCGTTAAATTCATTGTGTGGGGGATCCTCACCGCATTGGCGTACCACATCTGTGGTGGTATTCGTCACATGCTGATGGATTTTGGCTATATCGAAGAGAGTTTCGCCGCAGGTAGTCGCACAGCTTACATTTCATTTGCGATCACCGTCGTACTTTCTATTTTAGCTGGAGTCCTCGTATGGTAACCCCAAACTCAAAAAGCAGTGCATCTGCCTTAGGGCGTAATGGTGTTCATGATTGGTTACTGCTACGTGCGGCGGCCATCGTTATTACGTTATATGTCCTCTATATCCTCGGTTTTATCTTTACCGCAGACTCTCTTACTTACGAAATCTGGCGCGGATTTTTCGCATCAAACATCACTAAGGTCTTTACCGTGCTCACGTTGGTATCAATTTTGGCTCACGCTTGGATTGGTATGTGGCAAGTGTTAACGGATTACATTAAACCGCTGGCATTACGGCTGATTTTGCAGCTGATTATCGTTGTCGCGTTAGTGGTTTATTTGGTTTATGGAACATTAGTTGTGTGGGGTGCCTAACATGAGTCAGTCAGTTAGTGGTCTTGAAGTTAGAGAGTTTGATGCAGTGGTTATTGGTGCTGGTGGTGCAGGTATGCGCGCAGCACTGCAAATTTCCCAAATGGGGCTGTCTTGTGCTCTGTTATCTAAGGTATTCCCAACCCGTTCTCATACCGTTTCCGCTCAGGGTGGCATCACGGTTGCGCTAGGTAATACTCATGAAGATAACTGGGAATGGCACATGTATGACACGGTGAAAGGTTCCGACTATATCGGTGACCAAGACGCCATTGAGTATATGTGTAAAACCGGCCCAGAAGCGATACTGGAACTGGAGCACATGGGGCTGCCGTTCTCTCGTTTGGACGATGGTCGTATTTATCAGCGCCCATTTGGCGGTCAGTCGAAAAATTTCGGTGGTGAGCAGGCGGCGCGTACCGCCGCCGCCGCTGACCGTACAGGTCATGCGCTTTTACATACGCTGTATCAGCAAAACCTGAAAAACCACACCACGATCTTCTCCGAATGGTATGCGTTGGATCTGGTGAAAAACCAAGACGGCGCGGTTGTAGGTACCACCGCCATCTGCATTGAGACGGGTGAAGTCGTTTATTTCAAAGCGAAAGCGACCATTTTGGCTACCGGTGGTGCAGGTCGTATTTATCAGTCAACGACCAATGCGCACATTAATACCGGTGACGGCGTAGGTATGGCGCTGCGTGCGGGTGTGCCGGTTCAGGACATGGAAATGTGGCAGTTCCACCCAACCGGTATTGCCGGTGCAGGGGTTCTGGTCACAGAGGGATGCCGTGGTGAAGGCGGTTATCTGCTGAACAAACACGGTGAGCGTTTCATGGAGCGCTACGCACCAAACGCGAAAGACCTGGCAGGCCGTGATGTGGTTGCGCGTTCCATCATGATTGAGATTCGTGAAGGACGTGGTTGTGATGGTCCTTGGGGGCCACACGCCAAACTGAAGCTGGATCACTTAGGTAAAGATGTACTTGAAGCGCGTCTGCCGGGGATCTTAGAACTGTCTCGTACCTTTGCTCACGTCGATCCGGTGAAAGAGCCGATCCCTGTGATCCCAACCTGCCACTACATGATGGGCGGGATCCCGACCAAAGTGACCGGTCAGGCGTTGACGGTTAATGAGAAGGGCGAAGACGTTGTCATTCCGGGGCTGTTTGCGGTTGGCGAAATTGCCTGCGTATCGGTTCACGGCGCAAACCGTTTAGGCGGTAACTCGCTGCTCGATTTGGTGGTGTTCGGTCGCTCAGCGGGTCTACACCTGCAAGAATGTTTGATGGAGCAAGGCCCAAGTCGCGATGCTAGCGAATCGGATATTGAAGCCTCTCTGGATCGTATGAACCGTTGGAACAACACTCGTAGCGGTGAAGATCCGGTGCAAATTCGTAAAGACCTGCAATCCTGCATGCAGCACAACTTCTCGGTATTCCGTGAGGGTGATGCGATGGCGAAAGGGTTGGAAGAGCTGAAAGTGATTCGTGAGCGTCTGAAAAATGCGCGTCTGGATGATACTTCTAGCGATTTCAACACTCAGCGTGTTGAGTGTCTGGAATTGGATAACCTGATGGAAACTGCTTTTGCGACCGCAGTTTCAGCGAATTTCCGTACCGAAAGCCGTGGGGCACATAGCCGCTTTGACTTCCCGGATCGTGATGACGCTAACTGGCTGTGCCACAGCCTGTATCTGCCGCAAACCGAGAGCATGACACGCCGCAGCGTGAACATGGAACCTAAGTTACGTCCGGCGTTCCCGCCGAAGATCCGTACTTACTGATTGGTTAATCAATTACTCGGTTAGTTACCCTTTTTTGCGGAGAAACGGTCATGAAAGTAGAGTTTTCAGTTTATCGCTATAACCCGGACGTCGATAACGCGCCACGGATGCAAGATTACACCCTTGAGGCCGAAGAAGGCCGCGACATGATGCTGCTAGATGCGCTGATTTTGCTTAAGGAGCAAGATCCAACGTTAGCATTCCGTCGCTCCTGCCGTGAAGGTGTATGCGGTTCTGACGGCGTGAATATGAACGGCAAGAACGGCTTAGCCTGCATTACTCCCGTCTCAACCTTGCAACGCGCGGGTAAAAAAATTGTGATCCGCCCATTACCGGGGCTGCCGGTGGTGCGTGACTTGGTTGTTGATATGGGGCAGTTCTACACCCAATACGAAAAAATTAAGCCGTATTTGCTCAATGATGGTAAGAATCCGCCTGCACGTGAACATCTGCAGATGCCAGAACAGCGCGAAAAGTTGGACGGTTTGTACGAGTGTATTCTGTGTGCATGCTGCTCAACGTCGTGCCCATCCTTCTGGTGGAACCCAGATAAGTTTATCGGTCCTGCGGGGTTGCTGGCCTCATATCGCTTCCTGATTGACAGCAGAGATACGGAAACGGATAGCCGTTTGGACGATTTAGATGACGCTTTCAGCGTATTCCGCTGCCATAGCATCATGAACTGCGTAAATGTATGTCCAAAAGGCTTGAACCCGACCCGTGCAATTGGTCATATTAAGTCTATGCTGCTGCATCGTAGTGCATAGCACTTAAATTGTTTAAGATTCCAACGGTTAGCGTTGGATTTGTGCAAACCTCTCTCTCCTCGAAAGAGGAGGGAAGAGGGGTTGCAATAGGTAGCACCTAGACGTAAGACACATTTTTGCAACAGGTGATGTATCTTCGTCACAAAAAGCACATAGAGTCATCTGACGATAGGTGCAATTACTATAAGATGGTTACGGTAAAGTAATTACGTTGTATGTAATTACGATAAATGTTTTTAATAACACTCGGTTGGATGCGAGAAATTGTTAAAAGCATGATGTTTATCACGGCGAAAACTAAAGCTGAAAACAGCTTAAGGGATCATGATGCAGAACGGCGCAATGAAGGCCTGGCTGGATTCCTCCTATCTGGCGGGCGCAAACCAGTCCTACATAGAGCAGCTCTATGAAGACTATCTCACCGATCCTGACTCGGTGGATCTGAGCTGGAAGGAAATTTTCCAACAGTTGCCGACGATCGGCCTGAAATCGGAACAATTCCACTCCCAAACTCGAGACTACTTCCGTCGTCTGGCGAAAGACCCGTCCCGGTTTAATATCTCACTAAACGACCCTGATACGGACGCTAAGCAGGTCAAGGTGTTGCAGATGATCAACGCCTTCCGTTTCCGTGGTCATCAACAAGCCAATCTGGATCCATTAGGCTTGTGGAAACAGGATGCGGTGCCAGATCTGGAACCCTCTTTCCACAACCTGACTGAAGAAGATTTTGATCAGACTTTCAACGTGGGTTCTTTTGCCATCGGCAAAGAGACCATGAAGCTGTCCGATCTGTATCAGGCACTTAAGCAAACTTATTGTGGTTCTATCGGTGCAGAGTATATGCACATCACCAACACTGAAGAAAAACGTTGGATTCAGCAGCGCTTGGAATCAGTGGTCGGTCAGCCTTCCTTTACTCAAGAAGAAAAACAGCGTTTCCTGCGTGAACTAACCGCAGCGGAAGGGCTGGAGCGTTATTTGGGCGCTAAGTTCCCAGGCGCGAAACGCTTCTCACTGGAAGGTGGCGACGCGTTGGTACCGATGCTCAAAGAACTGATCCGTCATGCCGGTAAGAATGGCACCCGTGAAGCCGTTCTGGGAATGGCGCACCGTGGTCGTCTGAACGTGCTGATTAACGTGCTGGGTAAAAAGCCGCAGGATCTGTTCGACGAGTTTGCCGGCAAACATAAAGAACACCTCGGTGCAGGCGACGTTAAGTACCATATGGGCTTCTCGTCAGACGTCGAAACCGAAGGCGGTCTAGTGCATTTAGCGCTGGCCTTTAACCCGTCACATCTGGAAATTGTCAGTCCGGTGGTTATGGGCTCTGTCCGCGCCCGTCGCGATCGTTTGGATGAAGCGCGTAGCAATATGGTTCTGCCTATTACCATCCACGGTGATGCAGCCATTGCAGGTCAAGGCATCGTGCAGGAGACGCTGAACATGTCTCAGGCGCGTGGCTATGAAGTGGGCGGTACCGTTCGTATCGTGATTAATAACCAAATCGGTTTTACCACCTCTAACCCGAAAGATGCGCGATCTACTCAGTATTGTACTGACATTGCCAAAATGGTTCAGGCGCCGATCTTCCATGTGAACGCGGACGATCCTGAAGCCGTTGCCTTTGTGACGCGTCTGGCCCTCGATTTCCGTAACACCTTTAAACGTGATGTGATGATCGATCTGGTGTGCTACCGCCGCCATGGTCATAACGAAGCTGATGAGCCAAGTGCAACTCAGCCAGTGATGTACCAGAAAATCAAAAAACATCCGACCCCGCGTAAAATCTACGCTGACAAGCTGACCGAGCAGAGCGTTGCCTCTCTCGAAGATGCCACGGAAATGGTTAACCTTTATCGTGATGCGTTGGATCGCGGCGAGTGCGTGGTGGACGAATGGCGCCCAATGAACATGCACACCTTTACATGGTCTCCGTATCTGAACCATGAATGGGATGAGGTTTATCCAAGCACCGTTGAGCTCAAACGCTTACAAGATTTGGCTCGTCGCATCAGTCGTGCGCCTGAATCGGTCGAAATGCAGTCTCGTGTTGCCAAGATTTATGGTGACCGTGCCGAGATGGCAGAAGGCAACAAGCCGTTTGACTGGGGCGCGGCAGAAAATCTGGCGTACGCCACGCTGGTTGATGAAGGTGTACCAGTGCGTATTTCTGGCGAGGACTGTGGGCGTGGTACGTTCTTCCACCGTCACTCAGTGATTCATAACCAGAAAGATGGTTCGGTATATATTCCTCTGGAAAATGTACATAACGGGCAAGGCGACTTCAAAGTATGGGATTCTGTGCTGTCTGAAGCCGCTGTTCTGGCTTTTGAATATGGTTACGCCACCGCAGAGCCGCGCACGTTGACTATCTGGGAAGCGCAGTTTGGTGACTTTGCCAACGGTGCTCAGGTGGTCATCGACCAGTTCATCAGCTCTGGCGAGCAGAAGTGGGGGCGTCTGTGTGGTTTGGTTATGTTGCTGCCACATGGCTATGAAGGCCAAGGCCCTGAGCACTCCTCTGCGCGCCTAGAACGTTATCTGCAACTGTGTGCAGATCAGAATATGCAGGTCTGTATTCCGTCTACACCGGCTCAGGTTTATCACATGCTGCGTCGTCAGGCACTGCGCGGAATGCGTCGTCCTCTCATCGTGATGTCGCCTAAGTCTCTGCTGCGCCATCCGTTGGCGGTATCTTCTCTGGAAGAACTAGCAAACGGCAGCTTCCAGCCGGTCATCGGCGAGATTGATGATATCGATCCAAAAGACGTGAAACGTGTGGTGATGTGTTCCGGTAAGGTCTATTACGATCTGTTGGAACAACGTCGCAAGAATGAACAGAAAGACGTGGCGATTGTGCGTATCGAGCAGTTGTATCCATTCCCTCACCAGGCGATTCAGGATGCATTTGCACCTTATGCTCACGTACATGATTTTGTTTGGTGTCAGGAAGAACCACTGAACCAAGGTGCTTGGTACTGTAGCCAGCATAACTTCCGTGAAGTGATTCCTTTTGGAGCATCGTTGCGTTATGCGGGGCGTGCAGCATCGGCTTCGCCAGCTGTGGGTTATATGTCGGTTCACCAGAAGCAGCAACAGGATCTGGTTAACGACGCGCTGAACGTGGAATAACTAGAGCTCAAAAGAAAGTCTGGGCGCATTAGCGCCCAGTTCTGCAAAAAATTGGTTATAAAAAAGGATATAGCATGAGTAGCGTAGAAATTCTGGTCCCTGACCTACCTGAATCCGTTGCCGACGCTACGGTTGCAACGTGGCACAAAAAACCGGGCGATACCGTCGCTCGTGATGAAGTTATCGTTGAAATCGAAACCGACAAAGTTGTTCTGGAAGTGCCAGCGCCGGAAGCCGGCATTATGGATGCGATTCTGGAAGAAGAGGGTGCGACCGTGCTTTCTCGCCAGTTGTTGGGGCGCCTGCGCCCTGCGGATGTATCCGGCAAACCTACCACCGATAAAGCCCAGTCTTCTGAATCTACGCCTTCATCTCGTCACACAGCGGCTCTGGAAGAAGGGAGCAGCGATGCGCAGGGGCCAGCGATTCGTCGTCTGTTGGCCGAACACTCGTTGAACGCGGCCGATATTAAAGGCACCGGCGTCGGTGGCCGTATCACCCGTGAAGACGTTGATAAGCATTTAGCCTCTGCGGCACCAAAAGCAGCCAAAGCTGCTGAGCCCGAAGTTGTTGCCGCACCGCTGGGTGCGCGTACCGAAAAACGCGTGCCGATGACCCGCCTGCGTAAGCGTGTGGCCGAACGCCTGTTGGAAGCGAAAAACAGCACCGCTATGCTGACGACGTTTAACGAAGTGAACATGAAGCCAATCATGGACATGCGTAAGCAGTATGGCGAAGCTTTCGAAAAACGCCACGGTGTGCGTCTGGGCTTTATGTCCTTCTACATCAAAGCCGTATTGGAAGCCTTGAAACGCTATCCAGAAGTGAACGCCTCTATCGACGGCGAAGACGTGGTGTACCACAACTATTTCGACGTGAGCATTGCGGTTTCTACGCCTCGTGGTCTGGTCACTCCAGTGCTGCGTAACGTTGATACGCTGGGCATGGCTGACATTGAGAAAAATATTAAAGAACTTGCAGTAAAAGGCCGTGACGGAAAACTGAAAGTTGAAGAACTGACCGGCGGTAATTTCACCATTACCAACGGCGGCGTATTTGGCTCTCTGATGTCTACACCGATCATCAACCCACCACAGAGCGCGATTCTGGGCATGCACGCTATCAAAGATCGTCCTATGGCGGTCAATGGCCAAGTGGTGATCCTACCCATGATGTATCTGGCTCTGTCTTACGATCATCGCCTGATCGACGGACGTGAATCCGTAGGCTTCTTGGTGACGGTGAAAGAGATGCTGGAAGATCCGGCTCGTCTGCTGCTGGACGTCTAAGTAACAAAATATTTGGCATTGCTATGCAATGGCCTGCTTCGGTGGGCCTCTTACCTAAAATAAGAGCCAGTCATGATAGGCGTGATGAGCGTAAGCAGTTTGCGGGCGGGCAGCGCGGAGAAATTCGAACACAGCCCAACCACAAAATGACAAGCGTAATAGCCTAGCAGGCTCGGCGACAAAATGGATAGAACATCATGAATCTACACGAATATCAGGCCAAACAACTGTTTGCTCGGTATGGTTTACCGGCACCGGTCGGTTATGCCTGCACCACACCTCGCGAAGCAGAAGAAGCAGCATCCAAAATCGGTTCAGGTCCGTGGGTGGTGAAATGTCAGGTTCACGCTGGTGGCCGCGGTAAAGCGGGCGGCGTTAAGCTGGTTAAGTCTAAAGAAGAGATCCGTGCTTTTGCAGAAAACTGGTTAGGTAAGCGTTTAGTGACTTACCAAACGGATGCGCTGGGTCAGCCGGTGCATCAGATTCTGGTTGAAGGTGCAACGGATATTGATAAAGAACTATATCTCGGTGCGGTTGTCGACCGTGGAACGCGTCGCGTTGTTTTCATGGCATCGACCGAAGGTGGTGTGGAAATTGAGAAAGTGGCCGATGAAACGCCACACTTAATCCATAAGACGGCGATAGATCCATTGACGGGTCCACAGCCTTATCAAGGCCGTGAGCTGGCATTCAAACTGGGTCTTACCGGCAAACAAGTGGGTCAATTCACCAAAATCTTTATGGGCCTGGCGACGCTGTTCCTTGAGCGCGATCTGGCTTTAGTCGAAATCAACCCGCTGGTGATCACCAAGCAGGGCGATTTGATTTGCTTGGACGGAAAACTGAGCGCGGATGGTAACGCATTGTTCCGTCAGGCGGAACTGCGTGAAATGCGTGACCCTTCTCAGGAAGATGCGCGTGAGTCTCAGGCGGCTCAGTGGGAACTGAACTACGTAGCTCTGGACGGTAACATCGGTTGCATGGTTAACGGCGCGGGTCTGGCGATGGGCACCATGGATATCGTTAAACTACATGGCGGCGAACCGGCGAACTTCCTAGACGTTGGCGGCGGTGCCACGAAAGAGCGCGTCACTGAGGCGTTTAAAATTATTCTGTCTGACGAGAAAGTGAAAGCGGTTCTGGTCAACATCTTCGGTGGTATCGTGCGTTGTGATCTGATTGCCGACGGTATCATCGGGGCGGTAGCTGAAGTTGGGGTTAATGTCCCTGTGGTCGTGCGTTTGGAAGGTAACAACGCCGAGCTGGGAGCGAAGAAACTGGCTGACAGCGGTTTGAATATTATAGCAGCGAAAAGCTTAACGGATGCTGCGCAGCAGGTTGTTGCTGCCGTGGAGGGGAAATAATGTCCATTTTAATTAATAAAGATACCAAAGTGATCTGCCAAGGTTTTACCGGCAGTCAGGGCACTTTCCACTCTGAGCAGGCGTTAGCCTACGGGACTAAATTGGTCGGCGGTGTTACGCCGGGCAAAGGAGGCACCGAACATTTAGGGCTGCCTGTATTTAACACCGTCCGTGAAGCGGTAGAAGCCACTGGTGCAACGGCATCGGTCATTTATGTTCCAGCACCTTTCTGCAAAGATTCTATTCTGGAAGCGATTGATGCTGGGATTAAACTGATCATCTGTATCACCGAAGGTATTCCAACGCTGGATATGCTGGTTGTGAAAGCGAAGCTGGAACAAAGCGACGCACGCATGATTGGGCCGAACTGTCCGGGCGTCATCACTCCAGGCGAATGCAAAATCGGTATCATGCCGGGCCATATCCACTTGCCGGGCAAGGTCGGGATCGTTTCTCGTTCTGGTACGCTGACTTATGAAGCGGTTAAGCAGACGACGGATATTGGTTTTGGTCAGTCAAGCTGTGTCGGTATCGGCGGCGACCCCATCCCTGGCTCTAACTTCATTGATATCCTGAAGCTGTTCCAAGAAGATCCACAAACTGAAGTTATCGTGATGATTGGTGAGATCGGTGGTAACGCAGAAGAAGACGCCGCGGCTTATATCAAAGATCATGTGACTAAGCCCGTTGTTGGCTACATTGCTGGTGTGACCGCGCCTAAAGGCAAACGTATGGGACATGCTGGTGCAATTATCGCTGGTGGGAAAGGTACTGCCGACGAGAAATTTGCTGCGCTAGAAGCCGCAGGTGTGAAAACCGTTCGTAGCTTGGCCGAAATTGGCAACGCGGTAAAAACAGTTTTGCGTTGAGTCTTGAGCAAGCCTGATGGTTTGTCTCCTGCGAAAATTAAATGAAACATAGTGTTTCGACATATTGGGTCACTTCGGTGGCCCTTTTTTATCTGCGCTATTTTATGCTGCGCCTGTCCACCTATCTTTCCTCTTCTGTCATTAACGTCTCTCTGATTTGCGTAACCTTTCGTTCTTGTATGCTGACTATTTGTCACTCAGGTTTATTACTCTGTTATTCAAAATGAGAGGGTATGAAAATAAAAAATCACGTAAAAGAAACAGCGCATAGAATAAATAACAATCAGTTAACAATAAGTAACCATGAATGCGTTTATGATACTTTTACTTAACATAGATCAATGAAATTACTATAAAAAAATGCCAGAAATAGTGCCTTAAACAGAGTGTTTTGCTAATCTTGCTGTAGATCAATTTTGGGTGATTATAAGCATTTGCCTAAAACGTGACCTAACTACACAAATCTAATTCCTAACACGAAAATACCTATTTATTGTGTGGGAATGGCGGGGTACTATTTACCCGTCTGTAATACTGAGTCGTTTTTATTGTTATATTTGTTATCTTCCTTCGGTTTTTCGTTGCAAACGTTTTCTGAACTATGCTGATGGAGTGGATTTTGCTCAACGTCGATAGCGAAGTTTTGGAAAGCGTAGGCTGCTGGGAATTGGGGGAGGTTCCAATTTGTTGTTGAAGGGCATTCACTGCTGGTAGTTATGTGACTTCCGTACTCGAACGGAAGCCGTGTTGCCGCAAGTCGGAGTCTTCCTGCGAGGAGCAAGGAGTCAAGATGTTGGATATTGTCGAACTGTCACGGTTACAGTTTGCCTTAACGGCGATGTATCACTTCCTATTTGTGCCATTGACGCTAGGTATGGCGTTCTTATTGGCCATCATGGAAACGGTATACGTCCTGACTGGCAAGCAAGTTTATAAAGATATGACCAAGTTCTGGGGCAAGTTGTTTGGTATCAACTTTGCACTTGGGGTTGCCACGGGTCTAACCATGGAATTCCAATTCGGGACTAACTGGTCATATTATTCCCATTACGTTGGAGACATCTTCGGTGCGCCGCTGGCGATCGAGGGTCTGATGGCGTTCTTCCTTGAATCTACCTTTGTTGGTCTGTTCTTCTTTGGCTGGGATCGTCTGGGCAAAGTGCAGCACTTAGCAACAACATGGTTAGTCGCGCTGGGTTCTAACCTGTCCGCACTATGGATCTTGGTTGCTAACGGCTGGATGCAGAACCCAATCGCTTCGGATTTCAACTTCGAAACCATGCGTATGGAAATGGTGAGCTTCTCTGAGCTGGTATTAAACCCAGTTGCTCAGGTGAAATTTGTGCACACCGTTTCTGCGGGCTATGTCACTGGCGCCATGTTTATTCTAGGTATCAGCTCTTACTATCTGCTGAAAGGCCGTGACTTCGCATTTGCTAAGCGTTCCTTTGCCATTGCGGCGGCGTTTGGTCTGGCTGCATCACTGTCTGTTATCGTGCTGGGTGACGAATCCGGTTACGAAATGGGTGACGTGCAGAAAACCAAACTGGCAGCTATTGAAGCTGAGTGGGAAACTCAACCGGCTCCAGCATCATTCACTCTGTTTGGTATTCCTAATCAGGAAACCATGACGAACGAATATGCCATTCACATCCCTTACGCTCTTGGCCTGATCGCGACCCGTTCGCTCGATCAGCAAGTGACTGGCCTGAAAGAGCTGATGGCTCAGCATCAGGTTCGTATCCGTAACGGTATGAAAGCCTATGAATTGCTGCAGGAACTGCGTACCGGCAATACCGATCCAGCTGTGCGTAACGAATTCAATAAAGCCAAGCAGGACTTGGGCTACGGTATGTTGCTAAAACGCTATACCGACAACCCATCTCAGGCTAGCGAAGAGCAGATTCAGGCTGCAACTAAAGATTCTATTCCTAAAGTTGCTCCACTGTATTTCGCATTCCGTATCATGGTGGCATGTGGCTTTGCGCTGTTGCTGATTATTGCTCTGTCCTTCTGGACGGTAATTCGTGGCAACGTAGGTAAAAAACGTTGGTTGCACCGTGCGGCGCTGCTGGGTATTCCATTGCCTTGGATTGCTTGTGAAGCGGGCTGGTTTGTTGCTGAATATGGTCGTCAACCATGGGCTATCGGTGAAGTATTGCCGACTGCGGTGGCGAACTCTTCACTGACAACGGGCGATCTGCTGTTCTCCATTATTCTTATCTGCGGTCTGTACACGCTGTTCTTAGTCGCAGAAATGTATTTGATGTTCAAATTCGCTCGTCTGGGTCCAAGCAGCCTGAAGACCGGTCGTTATCATTTTGAACAGACGAATGCAGTAGAAGCGCGCTAACAGGAGTCCACGCTATGTTTGATTATGAAGTATTGCGATTTGTCTGGTGGCTGCTGGTGGGTGTGCTGCTGATTGGCTTCGCAGTCACTGACGGTTTCGATATGGGGGTAGGTGTGCTCTCTCGTATCATCGGTAAGACTGATACCGAACGCCGTATTATGATTAACGCGGTTGCCCCTCACTGGGAAGGTAACCAAGTTTGGTTGGTTACTGCTGGTGGTGCGTTGTTTGCTGCATGGCCAATGGTGTACGCGGCAGCGTTCTCCGGCTTCTATGTGGCGATGATTTTGGTTCTGGCTTCATTGTTCTTCCGTCCGGTGGGCTTTGATTACCGTTCTAAAATTGAGAGCACTCGCTGGCGTAACATGTGGGACTGGGGCATCTTTATCGGTAGCTTCGTTCCAGCGTTAGTCTTCGGTGTAGCCTTCGGTAACCTGTTGTTGGGTGTTCCGTTCCACATCGATGAATACCTACGTTTGTATTACACCGGTAACTTCTTCCAACTGCTGAATCCATTTGGTTTGTTGGCGGGTGTTGTGAGCTTGACGATGCTGCTGGCGCAGGGCGCAACCTATCTGCAGATGAAAACCACCGGCGAGATCCATTTACGTTCTCGTGCTGCGGCGCAGATCTGTTCTCTGGTGATGGCGATTGCTTTCCTGCTGGCTGGTGTATGGCTGGTTAAAGGTATTGATGGCTATGTGATTACCTCTGCGATTGATACCGCTGCGCAGTCCAACCCACTGCGTAAGGAAGTTGCTCATCAGGCTGGTGCATGGCTGTTGAACTTCAACAAGTATCCGATCCTGTGGGCTCTGCCTGCTTTGGGTGTGGTGCTGCCGTTGTTGACTACGCTGTGCTCACGCGTTGAGAAAGGGGGCTGGGCATTCCTGTTCTCTTCTCTGACAATTGCCTGTGTGATTCTGACTGCCGGTGTGACCATGTTCCCGTTCGTGATGCCTTCAATCACGAACCCAAGCATGAGTCTGACCATGTGGGATGCGACGTCTAGCTTGTTGACTCTGCAAGTGATGACCGTAGTTGCGATTATTTTTGTTCCGATTGTGCTGCTGTACACCATCTGGTGTTACTACAAGATGTTTGGCCGTCTGGACAAAAAATACATCGAAGAAAACACGCATACACTTTATTAAGGAGCGACAACCATGTGGTATTTTGCCTGGATTTTAGGAACGCTTCTGGCTTGTTTCTTCGCGATCATTACTGCGATGGCGATTGAAAACAGCGAAGCCAAGGCAACGGCGAAAGACGCCGAGTAATGGCTAACTTATCTGATAAGCTCTATCAGATCATGGACAAGGGCCCGCTTCGGGCCCTTTCACTGGTCTTAGCATTAGCGGTGGCGTTTTGTGTTTTTTGGGACCCATCGCGTTTTGCTGCAAAGACCAGCGAGCTTGAGATCTGGCAGGGACTTCTGATTATGTGGGCGGTTTGCGCTGGGGTTATTCACGGCGTCGGTTTCCGCCCCCACCGCAGTCTATGGAAAGCGGTTTTCTCTCCGTTGCCTGCTGTGATTATTTTGCTTGCCGGTTTGTTACATTTCTTCAGTTAACGTCAAGAACGGTTAGTAAATCTGCAAAATAATTATGGGTCCACGGCGGATCCATAATTATTTTCGTTCTCATCTACCTCCCCCATTCCCAACCTGTTTTCAAGTGCGTATAGTAACCGCGTTAATTTGCATTTCTGAGATGTAGAGTGAGTACTATGATGTTCCGATGGCCGGTGCGTGTATATTACGAAGACACGGACGCCGGGGGCGTGGTTTATCACGCACGATACGTCGCCTTTTATGAAAGAGCGCGCACAGAGATGCTGCGCCAACATAATTTCAGTCAGCAACAATTGCTGAGTGAGCATGTCGCTTTTGCTGTCCGTCGCATGACGGTTGAGTATCTGTCGCCTGCACGTCTGGATGACATGCTGGAGGTAGAAACCGAAATTACCGCCATACGAGGGGCTTCTCTCACGTTTGCCCAACGTATCATTAATTCGCAAGGCAAAATTTTAAGCCAAGCAGATGTGTTGGTAGCATGCATCGATCAAAACCAAATGAAGCCTATTGCGCTTCCCAAGTCTATTGTCGCGGAGTTTAAGCAGTGACTGACATGAACATGTTCGATTTATTTTTGAAGGCGAGCCTGCTGGTAAAGCTTATCATGCTGGTTCTGGTGTGCTTCTCTATCGCCTCTTGGGCCATTATCATCCAGCGTACCCGCATTTTGAATGCGGCGACGCGTGATGCTGAAGCTTTCGAAGATAAATTCTGGTCTGGGATCGAGCTATCGCGCCTTTATCAGGAAAGCCAAACTCGTCGTGATAGCTTGACTGGCTCTGAGCAAATCTTCCATTCCGGTTTTAAAGAGTTTGCGCGCTTGCACCGTGTTAACAGCCACGCAGCGGATGGCGTGATTGAAGGTGCGACTCGTGCAATGCGTATTTCATTAAATCGTGAAGTTGAAGGTTTGGAAACACATATCCCGTTCTTGGGTACCGTGGGTTCAATCAGCCCGTATATCGGTCTGTTCGGTACCGTTTGGGGGATTATGCATGCCTTTATTGGTTTGGGTGCTGTAAAACAGGCAACCCTACAAATGGTTGCTCCGGGTATCGCAGAAGCATTGATTGCAACGGCAATCGGTCTGTTTGCTGCAATCCCTGCGGTTATGGCCTACAACCGTCTGAATCAGCGTGTGAATAAGCTTGAACAGAATTACACCAATTTTATGGAAGAGTTCATTGCCATTCTGCACCGTCAGGCTTTTGCTACCGAATCTAAATAAGTAGGAGGTTAGCATGGCGAGATCAAGTGGCCGTCGCGAGCTCAAATCTGAGATCAACATTGTTCCATTGCTGGACGTGTTGTTAGTTCTAGTGCTGATTTTTATGGCAACGGCGCCAATCATCACTCAGAGCGTGGAGGTTGATCTACCGGACGCAACGGATTCAAAAACGGTAAGCACCAATGATAATCCTCCGGTTATCGTTGAGGTTTCGGGGATAGGGCAGTATGCGGTTGTTGTCGATCACAATCGTATGGAGCAACTTCCGGCAGAGCAGGTGGTTGCAGAAGCGCAATCCCAGTTGAAAGCCAACCCGAAAACGGTATTTTTGATCGGTGGAGCGAAAGATGTGCCTTATGATGAAATTATAAAAGCGCTGAATCTTTTGCATCAGGCTGGTGTAGCCTCTGTTGGCTTAATGACGCAGCCGATTTAAATACACGAAAAAAGCGTAAAATCCGTGTTGGAATTCCTGTATGAAAGCGCTAGCATGCAGCCTGTTTATAGGCTGCGTGTTGCGTTTTGCGCAGTGAGTTTTTAACACTCAATTTGTTTAACTGAGCTTTTAGAAACCGGCTCCGGGATACTGGCTCTTGGAAACTGAATCGTGGTAAACGCATCTGAGAAAAACGATAAGCTAAATCGCTCCGTCATCGTTTCAATCATTTTGCATATCGTCCTGATAGCATTATTAGTCTGGGGCTCAATGATGCAGGATTCAACGATAAGTGCTGGCGGCGGCGGTGGCGGTGGATCTGCCATTGACGCAGTCATGGTTGATTCCGGTGCAATGGTTAAAGAATATAATGATCGTCAGCAGCAACTGCAAAGTGATGCTCGCCGTGCACAACAAGAGCGTAAGAAACAAGCCGACAAGCAGGCTGAAGAATTACAACAAAAGCAGGCTGAAGAGCAACAGCGCTTAAAAGCGTTAGAGAAAGAGAGAATTCAAGCTCAGGAAGATGCTAAGAAAGCGGCCGAAGATGCCAAGAAGGCCGCAGAGGAAGCACAAAAGCAAGCTGCTGAAGAAGTAAAAAAAGCAGCGGAAGAAGCTAAGAAAGAGGCTGCTTTAGCTGCCGCTAAAGTGAAGCAGGAGGCCGCCAAAGAAGCCGCCCTCGCCGCAGCAGCTGCGAAGAAACAGGCGGAAGAGGAAGTTAAGAAAGCGGCAGCAGAGGCAAAAAAACAGGCCGAAGCTGAAGCAAAAAAACAAGCGGCTATTGATGCGAAAAAAGCCGCTGAAGAAGCCAAAAAACAGGCTGCTGCTGAGGCTAAGAAGGCGGCTGAAGACGCTAAGAAAGAGGCTGCTGCTGAAGCGAAAAAACAAGCTGCCGCAGAGGCTAAGGCTAAAGCAGATACTGAAGCTAAAGCTGCAGCTGATGCGAAAAAAGCTGCCGATGCCAAGAAAAAGGCCGATGCTGCCGCAGCGAAAGCAGCAGAGGGCGTTGACGACCTGTTTGATGGCCTCGCTGACGGCAAAAACGCACCGAAGGGTGGTGGCGCGGCTGGTGCCTCTGGGAGTGCCGGTAAAGCTGGCGCGGCAGGCAAGGGTAATAGTAAAACGAGTGGAGCTTCCGGTGCTGATATTAGTAACTATGCTGGACAGATCCAAGCGGCGATTGAAAGCAAGTTTCATACGGATCCAAGCTTCAGCGGAAAAGTATGTAACCTGCGCATTAAGCTCGCGTCAGACGGCATGCTGCTAAGCGTGGCTTCTGAAGGTGGAGACCCAGCGCTTTGTCAGGCTGCAGTTGCAGCAGCGAGAATGGCGAAATATCCTAAGCCGCCAAGTGACGCCATTTACCAGATATTTAAAAATGCGCCTGTTGATTTTAAACCGAACTGATTGTCTGGTTTTGTTTGAATAACAGTGCATTAGAAAAAGCCCAAGTAAAGCAACATATAGTGTACGTAAAGTTTCGGAATTATATGATGGTTCTACTGGGCAATATGTAGTTTTGTGTGCGTTGGTTTGTTAAAATTCTGCTAAATTATCGTGGCCATCGGGGTCAGATAAGGGAGATATGATGAAGCAGGCGTTTCGTGTAGCGATGGGGCTGTTAATCCTGTGGGCCAGTGTGCTCCACGCGGAAGTCCGAATAGTGATTACTCAGGGTGTGGATACTGCTCGCCCAATTGGTGTAGTGCCTTTCAAATGGATGGGGCCGGGTTCTGCTCCTGAAGATATTGGTGGAATTGTGGCTGCTGATTTACGTAACAGCGGTAAATTCAATCCGATTGACACTAACCGTATGCCACAACAGCCAACGACCGTTGCTGAAGTGACTCCAGCCGCTTGGACAGCATTAGGTATTGATGCCGTCGTGGTTGGTCAGGTTCAGCCAAGCGCTGACGGTGGCTATGTGGTTTCATATCAGATGGTTGATACCTCTGGTAACCCTGGTAGCGTGCTGTCTCAGAACCAGTATAAAGTGACCAAACAGTGGTTGCGTTATGCGGCTCATACCAGCAGCGATGAAGTGTTCGAAAAGCTGACCGGTATTAAAGGTGCATTCCGCACGCGTATTGCCTATGTTGTTCAGACCAACGGCGGTCAGTTCCCATACGAACTGCGCGTTGCTGACTACGATGGTTATAACCAGTTCGTCGTTCACCGTTCACCGCAGCCGTTGATGTCTCCGGCATGGTCTCCAGACGGTAGCAAACTGGCTTACGTAACCTTCGAAAGCGGTAAATCAGCATTGGTGATTCAGACTCTTTCTAACGGAGCTATCCGTCAGGTCGCGTCGTTCCCACGCCACAATGGTGCCCCAGCGTTTTCTCCAGACGGTAGCAAACTGGCGTTTGCATTGTCGAAAAGCGGTAGTCTGAATCTGTATGTTATGGATCTGGGCTCAGGTGCTATTCGTCAGGTGACTGATGGCCGTAGCAATAACACTGAACCTTCATGGTTCCCGGACAGCCAAAATCTGGCATTTACTTCTGACCAGGGTGGACGTCCACAGATTTATAAAGTCAATATTAATGGTGGTGCGCCTGAGCGTCTGACCTGGGAAGGTTCTCAGAATCAGGATGGCGACGTAAGTTCTGACGGCAAGTTCCTTGTCATGGTTGGCACAAGCGGCGGCTCACAGCACATCACTAAACTGGATCTCGGATCGAATGCGAATCAAGTTTTGACCAGCACGTTCCTAGACGAAACGCCGAGTATCGCGCCAAATGGTACCATGGTTATCTATAGTTCTACTCAAGGACTGGGTTCCGTGTTGCAGCTAGTCTCGACCGACGGGCGTTTCAAAGCGCGTCTTCCGGCAACCGATGGTCAGGTGAAATTCCCTGCCTGGTCGCCGTATCTGTGATGCATGTATAAAAAGATATGTATAGCAAATTATAAAAGGATCAAAGAGATGCAACTGAACAAAGTTCTGAAGGGGCTGATGCTAGCACTGCCAATTATGGCCGTAGCTGCTTGTAGTTCACATAAAAATGCGAACGACGATCAATCAGCGATGGGTGCTAACGCTGGTAGCGGTATGGAAAACGGCAGCAGCAACCTGTCTTCTGAAGAACAGGCTCGTCTGCAGATGCAAGAACTCCAGAAAAATAACATCGTTTACTTCGGTCTAGACAAGTACGATGTAAGCTCTGACTACGCTCAGATGCTGGACGCACACGCTGCTTTCCTGCGTAACAACCCATCTTACAAAGTGACTGTAGAAGGTCATGCGGATGAGCGCGGTACTCCTGAGTACAACATCGCCCTGGGCGAACGTCGTGCTAACGCAGTTAAGATGTACCTGCAAGGTAAAGGCGTAGGTGCTGATCAGATCTCTATCGTTTCTTACGGTAAAGAAAAACCAGCAGTACTGGGCCACGACGAAGCAGCCTATGCTAAAAACCGTCGTGCCGTACTGGTTTACTAATTGCTAGTAAAACGAGTATCGCATGAGCAGTAACTTCAGACTTCACTTGTTGAGTCTGTCGTTACTGGTTGGAATAGCGGCCCCTTGGGCCGCTATTGCCCAAGCTCCAATCAGTAGCGTCGGCTCCGGCTCGGTTGAAGATCGAGTCACCTCACTTGAGCGTATCACGAATGCTCAGGGTCAACTATTTTCTCAACTCCAGCAGCAACTCTCTGATAACCAGCGTGATATTGACACTCTCCGTGGTCAAATTCAGGAAAGTCAGTATCAACTGAATCAAGTTGTTGAGCGTCAAAAACAGATCCTTTTGCAGTTAGACAGCCAAGGCAGTGCCAGTACGGGGGCTACAGCCGCTCCGGCCGCCTCGACCTCAACAGGTTCTGACTCTAGCGCGGCAGCAGCTCCTGCGGCGGCAACCGCTTCTACAGCGGCAGAAACGCCAGCGAGTAGCGGTGATGCCAACACAGACTATAACCGTGCTGTTGATTTGGTGCTGGTGAAAAAACAAAACGATCAGGCGATTACCGCCTTCCAAAGTTTTGTTAAGCAATACCCAGATTCGACCTATCAGCCAAATGCCAACTATTGGCTAGGCCAGCTGTTTTACAACAAAGGTAAAAAAGACGATTCGGCTTATTATTTTGCTGTAGTCGTTAAAAATTACCCTAAATCACCAAAAGCGCCTGAGGCAATGTATAAGGTTGGGGTGATCATGCAAGATAAAGGGCAGGTCGATAAAGCCAAGGCCGTCTATCAGCAGGTCATTAAGCAGTATCCAACCAGCGATTCTGCAAAGCAGGCACAAAAACGTATTGCTGCGTTATAAGCGTATTTTCAGGCTCAGAAATAGACGATCTGTTTAATTTATGGGCCTGAACGTACGAAGTGCAATCAATTGAACTGATTATTAAAATTTTTGGTTGCGCTGTCCTGATAAATGAGTAATATATGCCGCCGTTGCCCAGACAAACTGAAACAGAGTGATTCAGGCAACAAATTTTGAAATGGGTCGTTAGCTCAGTTGGTAGAGCAGTTGACTTTTAATCAATTGGTCGCAGGTTCGAATCCCGCACGACCCACCATTTATTAGTTTGATGAATATAGGTAAGACGTGTGGGTGAGAACCGTAAAGGTTCGAGTCGAGCGAAAGCGAGACAACGTTGCGAAGCAACGACCCGAAGGGCGAGGCGTAAGCCGATTCATCCCGCACGACCCACCATTTCTTCAAGTATCATCTTAGTTTTAAATTTCCCTACAAAAAGATATCGTGCACTTGTCGTGTGGGTGACAAAATTGTCGTGAACAATTTTGAACAACGCTTGCGACGACTCGAAGGGCAAGGCTAAGCCGAGTCATCCCGCATAAAAATCATCCGCGCCACTTGCCATCCTCGATACTAAACATTTCATCGTTAATTTGTCTTTTTCCCGATCGGCTAGCCCTCGTATTTGCTAGCAATGTTTAGTATATAAAACAAAAAGCCTAATTAATGCTCACTGGTGTTAATCATTTGTTGTATACTCGCCAAACGATCAATCCTCCAATATGAGCTATAGCGCGATGTTTGACCCAAATGCTGCGGTATACCCTTTTCCACCCAAGCCCGCTCCGCTGGTTCCAGATGAAAAACGTTTTTACCGCGAGAAGATCAAAACACTGCTGAAGCAGCATAACGCGGTGCTAGTCGCCCATTACTATACCGATCCTGAAATTCAGGCTTTGGCTGAAGAGACTGGGGGATGTGTATCCGATTCGCTCGAGATGGCGCGTTTTGGGCGTGATCATCCGGCTACGACGCTACTGGTAGCGGGGGTTCGCTTTATGGGCGAAACCGCCAAGATCCTTAGCCCTGAAAAACGCGTGCTAATGCCGACGTTGCAAGCAGAATGCTCGCTTGATCTTGGGTGCCCAGTCGATGAATTCAGTGCTTTTTGTGATGCTCATCCCGACCGAACGGTTGTGGTTTATGCAAATACGTCAGCTGCGGTGAAAGCACGGGCCGATTGGGTTGTGACCTCCAGTATTGCTGTCGAATTGATTGAGCACCTTGATGGCCTTGGTGAGAAAATTATTTGGGCTCCTGATCGCCATTTGGGGCGTTATGTGCAGCGCCAGACGGGGGCTGATATTCTCTGCTGGCAAGGGGCGTGTATTGTGCATGATGAATTCAAGACACAGGCACTAGAGCAGATGAAGAGACTCTACCCTGAAGCTGCAATTCTCGTACACCCCGAATCGCCGCAGAGCATTGTTGATATGGCTGATGCTGTTGGTTCTACCAGCCAACTTATTCAGGCTGCCCAGCGGTTACCTAATCCACAAATGATAGTGGCTACCGATCGTGGTATTTTCTACAAAATGCAACAGGCTTGTCCCGATAAAGTTTTGCTGGAAGCACCGACTGCTGGCGAGGGAGCGACATGTCGTACTTGCGCCCATTGTCCTTGGATGGCGATGAATGGCCTTCACGCCATTGCTATGGGATTGGAACAGGGTGGGAGCAATCACGAGATTCATATTGATGCTGCGTTGCGTGAGCGTGCTCTGATTCCGTTGAATCGCATGTTGCAGTTTGCCAGCGATTTGAAGCTTAACATTAAAGGTAACGCCTGATTGATCTCAGGAAGGTGAGGAACATATGGATTTCTTAAGCACTTCCAACATCATGATACATATCCCGTTGGGGCAAGGTGGTTATGATCTGTCGTGGATCGAAGCCGTCGGCACGCTATTCGGATTGCTGTGTATCTGGTATGCCAGCCAAGAGAAAATCATTAACTATGCGTTTGGCCTGATTAACGTGTCGCTGTTTGCGGTGATTTTCTTCCAGATTCAGCTCTATGCGAGTCTGTTGCTACAGATTTTCTTTTTCGCAGCCAATATCTATGGCTGGTATGCATGGAGCAGACAAACCAGCGATAATCAAGCCGAGCTGAAAATCCGCTGGTTATCTCGACCAACGGCCGCTATTTGGACGACGATATCCATCGTCTGTCTGCTATTTATGACTTATAACATTGACGTCGTTTTTGCATTTTTGACCAAAATCAGTGTCTCGCTGATGCAGGCGTTGGGGCTCAATGTTGTTTTGCCTGAGTTACAGCCTGATGCATTCCCATTCTGGGATTCTGCCATGATGGTGCTGTCGATTGTGGCAATGGTGCTGATGACGCGTAAATATGTTGAGAATTGGATCCTTTGGGTCATCATTGACGTGATAAGCGTAGTGATTTTTGCTTTGCAGGGCGTCTACGTCATGGCTTTGGAATATGTGCTCCTCACCGCTATTGCACTGAATGGCGCTTGGCTTTGGATCAAAAGCGCGCGAGAAAATGGTTCGCAACCACTATCCGTCTCAGCAGAATAAACGACTGTTATTTTGACGATGGCCTGAGAATGAAACCTCAGGCCATTTTTTTATGAATTTTTGTTTAAAGCTTGTTCAAAACGGGCAAGATATAGAATGCACTGCTATAGTTCATGCTTGCACTGTGATGGTGAGCACACACTCCGACTGGCGATTTCACGCTAATCGACTATTTAGAGCCTCGATTTTTTCTGCCAGCAATTATTTTCTTAAACAGCGTTAATCCTGTTGGTTCTATTAAATAACTATTTTCTATCGAAATGCAGTGGCGGGCTGCATTTGGTGCAATTTGTGCAATATTTAAACTGACGTCATGTGATGTCGACGAATTCAGGAGCACATTTTGTCTCGAACAAACGTGGTACTTAACCCGCTAGAGTGTACTCAGCAGGCATTGAACTGGATTGAAAAGAAGTCGCTAACGCATGATGAAATGGTGGCTTTGAACAAAGAAGTATTGAGCAATTTTAAGGAGTACGTTAATCCTGGTTTCCTTGAATATCGGAAATCGGTTACGGCAGGCGGGGATTACGGAGCCGTAGAATGGCAAGCGAGTGGCCTTAACACGCTTGTCGACACTCAGGGGAACGAGTATATCGATTGCTTGGGTGGATTCGGTATTTTCAATGTAGGGCACCGTAATCCAAAAGTCATATCCGCCGTAGAAAGTCAGATGGCAAAGCAGCCTCTGCACAGCCAAGAACTCCTTGATCCACTGCGTTCTATGTTGGCGAAAACGCTGGCTGCTATTACGCCGGGCGATCTCAAATATACGTTCTTCTGCAATAGCGGAACGGAGTCTGTAGAGGCTGCGCTGAAGCTGGCGAAGGCTTATCAATCCCCGCATGGAAAATATACCTTTGTCGCAGCGACTGGCGCATTCCACGGTAAGTCCTTGGGTGCACTGTCAGCTACCGCGAAATCTATCTTCCGACGTCCTTTTATGCCACTGCTGCCAGGCTTTCACCATGTTCCTTTCGGAGATATTGAGGCATTACGCACCCAGTTGCACGAATGCAAGAAGACCGGCGATGATGTTGCCGCAGTACTGCTGGAGCCGATTCAAGGCGAAGGTGGGGTCATTTTGCCACCGAAAGGTTATTTGCCTGCTGTTCGAGCGCTTTGCGACGAATACGGTGCCTTGCTGATTTTCGATGAAGTGCAGACGGGTATGGGGCGCACTGGCAAGATGTTTGCCTGTGAACATGAGAATGTTACCCCGGATATTTTATGTCTGGCGAAAGCACTGGGCGGCGGCGTTATGCCTATCGGTGCTACGGTGGCGACGGAAAAGGTATTCTCGGTTCTGTTTGATAATCCTTTCCTGCATACCACCACCTTCGGCGGTAACCCTTTATCCTGTGCAGCGGCGCTCGCAACCTTCAACGTAATACTCACGGAAAATCTGCCAGCTAAAGCTACCGAGCGTGGTCAGCAATTGATGGATGGATTCCGCCGTCTAGCGGTGCAATATCCTGAGTTTATGATGGAAGTTCGCGGTCAGGGGTTGATGCAGGCCATTGAGTTTGTGAAGAGCGAAGTGGGCTATTCGTTCTCACGAGAAATGTTCCAGCGTAATGTTTTAGTTGCAGGAACGCTCAATAACTCAAAATCGATTCGTATTGAGCCACCGTTAACCATTACGGCTGAGCAATGTAAGCAAGTGCTAACTCGCGCTGAAGAAGCGTTAAAGGCTATGCGTGCATTGAGTCCCACCCATCAGCCAACGATGAGTGTGGCCTGATAGGGATGATATAACGCTAAAAAGGGAGCCTCACACTATGATGAGGCTCCCTTTTTCTTTGCAACTGAACTAGCGAGTAACTGCTTACTTATCCGTTATGTTCGTGTGTATGGCCGTGAGAGTGGTTATGTCCAGATGGCATTTTCACGTGGGTCATAAGATCGCAATCATGTTCTTCGCAGCCGTTAAACTCCATCTGAATGGTTGCATGTCCAATCTGATAGTGCTCTGCGAGATAATGTTGGATCTGATCTAACAGCCCATCGTGGTCGTGAGGCGGAATAACACGCACATGCAAGGTCATCAGACGTTGTTCGCCGATTTGCCAGATATGTACATGGTGAACATTGCGGACTTCGGGAAATTCATGGCATAAATCGCGTTGTAGCTGTGGGACATCTACATCTTCAGGCGTACCTTCCAGCAATTCATTCGTACTCTCTTTCAGTAAGCCCCAAGCGCTGTGTAAAACCAGACAGGAAACGACGACGGAAAGGATTGGGTCAATTGGCGTCCATCCGGTCCACATGATAACTAATGCAGCTACAATCGCGCCGACAGAGCCTAATAAATCGCCCATTACATGCAGCGCTGCGGCACGTACGTTGATATTTTTTTCTTCAGAACCGTGATGCAGTAGCCAAAAGGAGAGAATGTTGGCCAATAACCCAGCGATCGCGATCACCAACATAGTCCCCCCCATCACGGGTTCGGGCGACATAAAACGCTTTACTGCTTCCCATACAATGATGAAAACAATGACAACAAGTGCTGCTGCGTTAATGAAAGCAGCAAGCGTTGTGAAGCGTAAGAAACCGAACGAGTGTCTCAGCGTGGGAGAGCGAGTAGCAAAGCGCACAGCCATGACTGCAACGAAGAGGGCTGCAGTGTCGGTGAGCATGTGACCTGCGTCGGCGAGTAAGGCCAGCGAGCCTGAAATGAGGCCGCCGATAACTTCGACGACCATAAATATAGCAGTGACGGCTAGCGCCAGTATCAAGCGTTTACTATCGCTGCCTTGAGTTGAATGAGAATGTTGATGACCTGACATCTTTTGTCCTTAATGCACTTAAGATTTTAACTATAGTTTAAGCATAGGACGGGTGGATACGGAACATTCTGCGATGTTTTTTACCTAAAAGTGCGTCAAAAATATTTTCCATCTATCGATTTAATATAAACAATAGCGTTGCAAATGAATTGAAAATAAAATGCAGTAACATCGGAAGTAGTAATCCATTTTTGTATATTCTTGCGTAGCATAATATGACAGAAAAAGTGAATAGCTCGATAAAGGTTGTCGGGGAGCTATATTGAGTATGCATAAGACTGAATAAAATCGATGTTAGTACGATTCCGCAGATTTTTGCTTTAGGCCCCCACAGAAGAAATGCATTTAGCAGAAAACCGCGAAATACGATCTCTTCATAGATGGGGGCTAAAAAACAAACGCAAATTGAAAATAGGAAAAAAGATAAGTTTGAATAAGTCGTAATCGATTCAATCCATGCTTCTGGCTTATCATAAAAAGCGGATATTACCCTTAGAATAAGGATGAATGTTATAAAAAATAGCGTGCTTTGGGTATCGATGCCGCCTATTTTTATATCGTTATAATGAGTAGAATATTTTCTTATGGCAATAAATGATAAAGGAAGCCAAAGTGCAAAACTCATAAATGAAATAAGATATCCACTTTGATAAAGCTCTTTATAGTTATTAAGAAAAAGTGCAACATAAGAAATAAAATACCAAAGTATAAAAATACTAAAGCATATAAAAGATTGTACTATTTTATCGAGTTTCTTGCTGTCCATTGCATGATATTTTCTCTATCAGATTTGTATCTGATTATAAATGCAGCATAGAAAACTAAGCAAGCATCCAACCTTAAATCATGGCTGAATTATAAATTAATAATCCCATTAAAAATAATAATTATGAATGGGTGTGCTAAGAGTCTTTGCGCAACTGATTGTTCGTAACCGAATGAAACTATTTTATGCGGAAAAGATTTTTATGTCAGACACAAATTTTGTTGTTGAACGTGCTTTTACTCAAGCTGTTCAATATCCACTTATGCTGATTAATGTGTTTAAAATCATCATCAATGGTGGCTCATGATGAAGAGGTGACCGTGGCTAGCTAGGCTAGAGTGGACTTAAATCAAGAAATTGTTGAACAAAGGCCGTTTACAATCGCTGCGTAAAACGGCTAGATTGGAGATTCGTCTATTAATCCCCTTCGACACCAACGGAATAGTTATGAATTACCAGAACGATGATTTACGTATTAAAGAAATTAAGGAACTCCTGCCACCTGTTGCCCTGCTAGAAAAATTTCCGGCTACAGTGTTTGCAGCAGAGACGGTGTCGCAATCTCGAGGTGCAATTCATCAGATCCTCAAAGGTAAAGACGATCGTTTGTTGGTGATTATCGGTCCATGTTCTATTCATGATGTTGAAGCCGCCAAAGAGTACGCTCAGCGTTTGCTTAGCCTGCGCCAAGAGTTGAACGGTGAGCTAGAAATTGTGATGCGAGTTTACTTTGAAAAGCCGCGTACTACGGTAGGTTGGAAGGGGCTTATCAACGACCCACATATGGATAGCAGCTATCAGATTAATGATGGGCTACGTATCGCACGTAAGCTGTTACTCGATATCAATGATATTGGATTACCGACTGCGGGCGAGTTCCTCGATATGATCACGCCACAGTATCTGGCTGATTTGATGAGCTGGGGCGCAATCGGTGCACGTACGACCGAATCTCAGGTCCATCGAGAGCTAGCTTCTGGACTTTCCTGTCCAGTCGGGTTCAAGAATGGCACCGATGGTACTATTAAAGTTGCTATAGATGCGATTAACGCAGCAAGCGCCGCGCATTGTTTCTTATCTGTCACCAAGTGGGGCCATTCGGCTATCGTGAATACTAGCGGCAATGGTGATTGCCATATTATTTTACGTGGTGGTAAAGAGCCAAACTATAGCGCCGCCCACGTGCAGGAAGTCAAGGCAGGGCTGAAGAAAGCCGGCTTGGCCGAGCAGATCATGATTGATTTCAGCCATGCAAACAGTAGCAAGCAGTTTAAAAAACAGCTTGAAGTTTGTACCGATGTTTGCAACCAGATTAAAGCGGGCGACAAAGCGATCATGGGCGTGATGATTGAAAGCCATCTCGAAGAGGGAAACCAGAATCTGGAAGGCTCTGAGCCGCTGGTTTATGGCAAAAGTGTTACCGATGCCTGCATTGGTTGGAACGATACTGAAACGGTGCTGCGTCAACTGGCTCAGGCTGTTAAAGTGCGTCGTGGCTAAATGCCCTTCATGACGATAAAAGCCCACGTTGTGGGCTTTTTACTAAATAAAATCTGATAGCTCTGGTTATTGTTGCTGTTCCATTTCCTGAGCCAAATCGCTTTTGACCTGCGCTTTCTGTTCTGGTGTTAATACTTTGCTCAGATTAAAGAAATACTGCATACGATAGTAGCGTGCTTGCTCTTGCGCTTTACCAAATGCGGTAATTTGTTTTTTAACCGCGGCTTCGTCCCATTTCCCTGAATCAATGATATTAATCAGCAGCCCATTCTGGATATCTTTGGTATCAATAGATGCCATTTTTTGATCGGTTTCGGCACGAAGGGTCTTAATCTTCTCAACCTGAGAAGGGGTCAAATGCAGGTGCTGAATCATTGGATCTTGCTGTGCTTCCGGTTGCGAGTTTCCGCCGGTATTACTCGATGCCAATGCTAAGCTAGAAAAAACGAGAGCGGATACTGCAATTGCGGTTTTAGAGAATTTGTTCATTGATATAATTCCAAGTGTGGTCGAAAAAGAGAGTAGGCAATACTGTAGTATATTAACAAGTTTGTGTTGTAATGAATTGTATTAACTCGTAAATAGCCTAGCGTTAATGAGTTATTTAAATTATGAATTTATTAATTCTATCATTATGGTGAATACGCTTGTTTAAATTTAAACTGAATGGATAAATTACAGCAGACAATAAAAAAGCGCCATGAGGCGCTTTTTTATTGTCCAGAAAAGGCGAGATTATTTCGCTTTACCCTGATTTGCAACGGCAGCAGCTTTGGCGGCAATCTCAGCGGCATCGCCAAGATAATAACGCTTCAATGGTTTCAGATTTTCATCAAACTCATACACCAACGGTACGCCAGTAGGGATATTAAGCTCAAGAATTTCATCTTCACTTAGGTTATCTAAATATTTCACCAGCGCACGCAGCGAGTTGCCATGTGCAGCAATAATCACACGTTCGCCGCTGGCGATGCGTGGTTTAATCACATCGGTCCAGTACGGAATGACTCGGTCTATCGTGGTGGCCAAGCTTTCAGTCACTGGCAATTCTTGCTCGCTCAATTTAGCGTAGCGTGGATCGTGCCCAGGATAGCGCTCATCTTCTTTCGTCAACTCTGGAGGTGTGACCGCAAAACCACGGCGCCACAGTTTCACTTGTTCATCGCCATATTTTTGGGCAGTTTCGGCTTTGTTTAACCCCTGCAATGCACCGTAATGACGCTCATTCAATTTCCATGATTTCTCAACCGGCAGCCACTGTTGCTCCAGCTCATCAAGAACGTTCCACAGCGTATGAATAGCGCGTTTCAGCACAGATGTGTAAGCGAAGTCAAAGGAGAACCCCTGTTCTTTTAAAAGTTTACCTGCAGATTTTGCCTCTGCACGTCCTTTGTCAGACAGCTCTACGTCAGTCCAGCCGGTAAAGCGGTTTTCTTTGTTCCACTCGCTTTCACCGTGTCGTACCAAAACTAATTTCGTTACAGCCATGGGGAAACTCCTTAGAGTAATTTATTAAATGATAACTATTATCATTATATTGCCATCATCGGGCAAACAGCAATAGCTGAGTTTAAACATAGCTAATTTCGGGAGGGATGGGTATGCACAAAAAGTTATTGGTAGATTAGAAACAAAGGGAAACAGTAAAAACGCCTCGCGAGTGACGCCCACTAAAGATGCGAGGCGTTTAGGGAATTATTTTTTCTTCAAGCAATCGCTCATGAAGGTTTGACGTTCGCCTTCTTTGAAGGTTTTGGTTTTTGCTTCGGCGTTACAGGTTTTCATTTTTTGCTGCTGAGGGGTCAGCGTGGTCGAGGTCGGGTTGGTCTCAGCTTTTAAGCAAGTGCTCATAAAGTTTTTTCGAGCATCGCCGCTCAGAGACTGGCTGCTTGCTTGCTGGCTACAGTCAGTCATTTTCTTTTGCTGGGCGAGCTGTTTCGCTGATGGGGCTTTAACTGCTTTACTCTCTGTGGATGCAGGATCGGCAGCCAGAGCACTACCAGCCAGCAGCAAACCTGCCATTAAAGGGAGAACCTTGCGCATAAACATAGATGATTCCTTATTTTTGCCGTCGTTTTGTTGCTTTAGATTAATTATTGCTGAGACATACAGCTACGTAATAAGCGTAGATGGCAATTCAAAGAAAAGGAATGAGACTTTTATAAAAGTGTCTTGAAAACAGTGAGAAACGGATAAATCTCAGGAGAATATATTCGTCTTATATCCCTAATTCAGTTGTTAGAGACAAAAAAGCACTGCCGTTTAAGGCAGTGCTTCGACGCGTGAGAGCCATCAGTCTCTAGGTGGCTGTTGCGCTTTTGCTGGGTGTAGCAATAAATATACCGCAGGGATCACCAGCATTGAGAGCAGAGGTGCGCTGACCATACCGCCAATCATCGGTGCTGCAATTCGTTGCATGACCTCAGAGCCCGTGCCGCCGCCCCACATTATAGGCAGTAAACCCGCCATAATCGTGGCTACCGTCATCACTTTTGGCCGTACTCGCAGCACGGCTCCTTCGTGTAACGCCGCCAACATTTGTTGATGAGTTAATGGTTGGTCACCTTGCTGATGTTTTTCAACGGCATGATTGAGGTAAAGCAGCATAATTACCCCAAACTCGGCTGACACACCCGCCAGAGCGATAAAGCCTACGGCACCAGCAACTGACAGATTATAACCTAGCAGATAAAGCAACCATACGCCGCCGATTAAGGCGAAGGGCAGGGTGCACATGATCAGCAGGGCATCACGGATCTTGCCAAAGGTGATGTAGAGCAGGACAAAGATGATCATCAATGTAAGCGGTAATACCATTTGCAGCTTGGCGCTGGCGCGTTCCATATACTCGAATTGCCCTGACCAGCTTAACGAAACGCCTTCAGGCAATTTCACCTGTTCTGCTACCACGCTCTGCATTTCTTCGACTGCTGATTTCAGATCGCGGCCACGGAGGTCAACGTACACCCAATCAGAAAGACGCGCGTTTTCGCTTTTCAACATAGGTGGCCCTTCGCTAATGCGAACCTGAGCTAAATCCCCCAGCGCGACCTGAGCCCCGCTCGCGGTAACCACCGGTAACGCTCTTAGTTTCTCAACGGAATCGCGAATTTCACGTGGGTAGCGGATATTGATAGGGAATCGTTCTCGTCCTTCGATAGTTTCGCCAATATTTTCACCGCCGATAACGCTCGATACCAACGATTGCAGTTCTTTGACGGTCACTCCGTAGCGAGCTGCTGCGATGCGATTAATATCAATATCGATATAGCGCCCGCCGGTCATGCGCTCAGCCAGCGCAGACGTAACGCCTGGTACCTTTTGTACTACGCGTTCAATCTGTTCGGCGACGTCCCCAATCTGCTGTAGATTATTACCGTTAACCTTGATGCCCACGGGGCTTTTTATGCCAGTAGATAGCATATCCAGACGGTTACGAATCGGAGGCACCCAGACATTGGCAATCCCCGGTACCTGAACGCGAGCGTCGAGTTCGGCAATCAGCGTGTCCATGGTCATGCCTTCGCGCCACTGTTCGCGAGGTTTAAAGCGAATCGTTGTTTCCAGCATGGTGAGCGGGGCGGGATCGGTGGCGCTCTCCGCGCGGCCAGCTTTACCAAAGACGCTTTCGACTTCGGGTACGGTTTTGATTAAGCGATCGGTCAGTTGTAACAGGCGACTGGCTTCACGGGCAGAAATACCGGGCAGCGCTGAAGGCATGTACAACAAATCACCCTCGTCGAGCGATGGCATAAACTCACTGCCTAATCGACTTAGCGGATACGCAGTGGCTAACAGCAATGCGGCGGCTATCACCAACGTGGTTTTAGGACGCGCTAGCACCCAATCTAATAACGGATGATAGGCATTAATCAGCCAGCGGTTGATTGGATTCGCATTTTCATCAGGGATTTTTCCGCGAATAAAATAGCCCATCAGAACGGGGACTAGAGTAATACCTAAACCCGCGGAAACCGCCATGGCATACGTTTTTGTGAAGGCGAGTGGAGAGAACATTTTTCCCTCCTGCGCTTCTAGGGCGAATACTGGAATAAACGACAAAGTAATAATCAGTAAACTGCAAAACAGCGCTGGGCCCACCTCGACGGCGGCTTTTTCTGCGATCTTCCAATACTCGGCGTTGCTTGGCGTGCGATTTTCATTCTCGTGTCGCCACTGCTCGAGCACCTTATGCATGTTTTCGATCATCACGATCGCGGCATCGACCATAGCGCCAATGGCGATAGCAATACCTCCCAGCGACATGATATTAGCGTTCACCCCCTGATAATGCATGATGACAAACGCCCCCAAAATCCCCAACGGCAGACTGATAATGGCCACCAATGCCGAACGGAAATGGAATAGGAATAGCGCACAAATCACAGCAACCACGATGAACTCTTCCAGCAGTTTATGCGAAAGGGTGTCAATGGCGCGTTCAATGAGCTGAGAGCGATCGTAGGTTGTTACGATCTTCACGCCGGGAGGCAGACTTTTTTGCAATTCCTGCAGTTTGTCTTTGACGGCATTGATGGTTTCAAGGGCGTTTTTACCCGAGCGCATCACGATGATCCCACCCGCGACCTCACCCTCACCGTTGAGTTCGGCTACGCCACGGCGCATCTCCGGCCCTAAACGTAATGTTGCAACGTCAGATAGCATCACAGGCACGCCGTTACGGTTAGCGATGACGACGTTACGGAAGTCGTCTAGCGATTGCAGGTAACCAGAGGTTCGCACCATATATTCCGCTTCACCCAGTTCCAGAACCGAACCGCCGCCTTCCTGATTCGCGGATTTAATCGCGGTGGAGATTTGCTCATGGGTAACGTTAAGCGCGCGCATTTTCTCCGGCTGTAAGACAACCTGATACTGACGAACCATCCCGCCAACGCTGGCAACTTCGGAAACATTAGGCACTGTTTTTAGCTCATATTTCAGCGTCCAGTCCTGCAATGCACGCAAATCGGCTAGGCTATATTTTCCTGTGGTATCGGTTAGCGCATATTCATAAACCCAGCCGACGCCGGTGGCATCGGGGCCTAATGATGCCTTGGCCTCTGGGGGCAGCGTAGACTGTGCCTGACTCAGGTACTCCAACACGCGTGATCGTGCCCAATAAGGATCAGTGCCGTCGTCAAACAGTACATAAACGTAAGAGTCGCCAAACATGGAGAAACCGCGCACGGTTTTAGCACCGGGCACTGATAGCATGGTGGTCGTGAGCGGATAGGTCACTAGATTTTCAACCACCTGCGGCGCTTTGCCAGGGTAGCTAACGCGAATAATGACCTGCGTATCCGAAAGGTCGGGCAGAGCATCCAGCGGTGCCTTCTGTACTGCCCATAACCCCCACACCGCAAGGCCGATAGCGGCGAGTAGCACCAGCAGGCGATTTTTGAGCGACCAGCGTATTACGGAGGCGATCATGATTGGCCTCCCGACATGTCCATTTCCATCTCTGCTGGCATGATGTGGCGGATAACAATGCCATTTTCATCCATGCTAAAGCTGAAGTTGATATGGGAGCCGAGTTGCACGCCTTTGGGCAGTTTTCCTCCTGGCAACGTGAAGTCCATGGTCATGGGACCCCATTTCAGAGCGGGTATAGCTTCATGGCTGATGGTCACATTTTCGCCATCCACCGCTTTAATCACGCCGGTTGTTGTGTACTGAGCGGTTTGTGATATTTCGGCTGATGCCGTATCTGTGGCAGGTTTGTCATCACTAAATTGAGGTAACGCGTTACGTAGACTAGCTTCGGAATCGAGCATGAACTGGCCAGAGGTCACGACAGATTGCCCGACAGTGATGCCATCCTTGATTTCAACCCACTCACCTTGTGATTCACCGGTACGCACGGCAACCGGCGTAAAGTGTCCATTACCGTCGCTTAACAGCAGGTGAGTATTTTCACCGGTAGTCATTAGTGCAGACTGTGGAACGGCCAATGCGCTGCGTTCATGACTGCTGACGCTGGCAACGTTTAAATACATGCCGGGTTTTAATTGCTGCTTAGGATTGCTGAGTTCAATGCGCGCTTTTAGGTTACGGGTGGTTGCATCAAGCTCGGGCAACAGCTCGCTAACGCGTCCAGAGAAACTGACGCCCGGCCATGCGCTGCTGGTGGCGGTGACGCTATCGCCCAAGCGAAGCCTATCGGCCTGTGACTGCGGGTAATCAATGACAACCCATACCGGATCGAGACTGGCGAGTTCAAATAGTGGTTGAGCGGTTGCAACCTGCTGCCCTTCACGAACTTCTAGCTTGGAAACATAGCCGCTGCGCGGAGCCGCAATCGTCATGCGAGGTTGTACTTTGCCGCTGCGTTCTACCGCACGGATAACGCTTTCAGGCATAAACTGCAGTGCTAAACGTTGGCGAGCAGCCTGAGTGAGCGCGTTATCACCCATTGCTCGGATTGCCAGATATTCTTGCTGAGCGCTGCTCCAACTCGGATTCCAGATGACGGCTAACGTTTCACCAGCTTTAACGCTTTGCTGCAAGGCTCTCACTTTTAACTGCTCGATAACTCCCGCGCTGGGAGCGGAGAGAGTGCTTAACGTGCGTTCATTGACCGCGACGGTGCCATAGGCTTTCAGATTACTGCTAAACGTATGGCGTTCAGCCACGGCGGTTTTTATGCCTAGATTTTGCTGCTGACGTGCGCTGATGCTGACGCCGTTATCGGATTCTGGTCCCGATTCATTGGCATAGCGCGGCACCAGCTCCATATCCATAAACGGGGATTTTCCTGGTTTATCGAATCGCTGGCCAGGAACCATGGGATCGTACCAATACAACACTTTCCGACCATCGTCTGAAGCCTGTTTAGTCGGCTCTACCCCATGAGAATTGCGGGACTGTGAGCCTAACGTGTAGCCTCCCCAGCCCGCGATAATCAAGGCAGCAACAATAGCGCTTAACGTAAATTTATTTTTCATAGTGCAGCCCCTTGCGGAATGAGATAGCGGATTGAGGCCCAGATTTTGGCCATTTCACGTTCGGCAGCCACGGAGGCTAATTCGCTTTCCAAGAGGTCGCGTCGACCACTCATCACTTCGGCTAAGGAACTGCTACCTGCACGATATTGGGCTTCCAGCAGACGAATTTTTTGTTGCTGTAGCGGTACGACTTCTTGCTGTTGGCGCTGCCAACGGTTTTGCGCCGCCTGATATTGGGCAATGAGAGTATCTAGCTGAGCGCGATGATCTCGCTGAATGAGCGTGAGCTGATCGTTAGCCTCCATGCTGCGAGACACGTCAGCGGCATAGTCTTTATCCTGACGTTTGGATTTAAACAGCGGCAGATCGACGGTAAACATAACGCCGGCCATATCCTCATAATCATCCCCACGTTTAGCGTAATAGACCTCGACTCCCACATCGGGCACGGCGGCGAGCGCAGTTTGCTCGGATCGGGCATGTGCAACGTCTGATTCACGTTTGGCCTGTAGCACTTCAGGATGGCGGTCGATAGCTTGAATGAGCACATCACGATCGGCAGGCAAGCGTTGATAGCGGGGCAGAGAACCCGCCGTGCGAACGTCGCTTTCGCCCGTTAGCTGCATCAGGCGAGCCTGCGCGACCTGTACATCGCGGCTGGCATCGGTGACCCGATCTTGCATCGCGGCTAAGGTGAGTTTGGCGTCAATGGCACTGCTCGGCGCACTACCGTTGGCAACGCTAGCATTTTGCAGTGGGAGTTGGCGTTGCCCTTCGCTGACCAATTTTTTGGCCTGCTCTTCGCTGCGCTGAGCTAATGCCAAATCGAGCCATGCTTGTGCGGTGTCTCGCTGTAGCTGAGCCCGAATGGCAAGCGAGTTAGCCGCTGTTTTAGCTGCTTCTGCGCGCAGGGTATCGGCCTTACGCTCTCGTTTTTCGCTGCTGACGTAGTCTTGCATAATGCCAACGCGCTGCATGGTCATCCCTTCACGCGTTAATCGTCGTCCGTTATCCCCGCCAACAGGGACGTTTTCGATACCAAACTTCAATTTAGGATCGGGAAGTTGAGTGGCAGAGTCAGCCATGTTTTCCAGTGCATTAACCTGATGCTGGTTAGCTGAGAGCGCCGCCGAGTATTTTTGGGCGGCATTCAGGGCTTCATCCAAGCTCAGGTTTGCCGCTTGAGAAGCGGCAGGCAGGAAAAACATCGCCGCCAGCCACGCCGCAATGCGGCGCTGCTTTCGGTTTTGCATGATGTTTCTCCGTTACTGAACTGGATGAACTTCAGTTAATTGATAACCAGATTCGGTTTGAATAAAGCTGAAATTCACCTTGCTATCGGGTGCAACAGGCTTAATGGCGGAGGTTGACGGTAGAGAAAACGTCATGGTCATTGCTGGCCAATGCAGTGCTGGGATAGGTGCATGGGTTAGCGAGACGCCGTTCTCTTGGCTCCAGCTTTTCACGGTGCCAGAAGAATGATAGACGGTAGCGCTAGTGTCATGATGCTGCATGCTGTCATGCATATTGCTCATGTCATGATGTTGGGTATTGGCAAACAACGGTGTAGAAAGTGTCAATGCAGACAGAACGGCGGTTGTCACGCATAGGGCGCGGATATTGATGATATAAGACATAAAATAACTCCTGTAAAAAAGACGAAAAACCCGCTGTGCATTGGTAAAAACAGCACAGCAAAACCACATTGAGGTTTTACGTCAGGAGTTATTCTCTAAAGCGACAAAAGCGTATTTCGGCTGGAGGTCCGATGGAGGGGGGCTGACGCCATTCGACATCGGCAGGTAGCTCAACGGCAGCAAGATCTATCGCCGCAATTTCAGTACTCACGGGGATAGCATGTAACGTTAACTGCGCTTCAGCATGATCTTGCTTCATGCTGTCCGGAGAACAGTGCTTCTCGCACATGGTTTCCGACACTTGCATGTGATGCGCCACTACGGCAGGGGCACCCTGCATATGGGTCACATGCTGGATCATCGGCGCTGGGCCATCGACATTCATATTGCATTGGTGACCCGCAATAGCCAATTGCGCATTCAGTAACGCCCAACAAGCAACTAACACAGTCGCCCACACGTTTCTCACGCGTAGGTTATGCATTCGTTGCTGAAGTTTGCTGCTGATAGACATGGGAATGGACAGTCACTCAAAAATAATCGGCTTCCAGTTTAGCGTTTAGCATCAAGAGTGAACAAGGGCTAGAGGGTAAAGAACTGTCAGGAGAGGATGTTTTTTAAAATCAGTAAGTTGATTTAACTTTTTTGTTACTGATGGGTAACTTTTAGGGCGCGTTGCGGTGAAATATTTCGTACGCCTAAAGCATCGAATATCACATAAGCCTTGTGCAGGTGTCCTTGTCGGCGAATCCTAGCCTTCATTCCTCACTTCGGCTGAAGAACAACGTGCCGGAAAAGGTCAACGTTAAAACAAAAAGCGTGGCCGGTTTTTAGTTTAAGTCTTGGTAGGGAGAGCCGGCACGACAGGGATGTCGTGACGGAGTTTGGGGCGCCCTGGATGGGCGATACCAAACCGGAGCGGAGATGGCATCTCGGATAAAAAGCGCGCGAGTTGAGAGCCCCCGTGCAACGGGGCTCTCATCGGTCGCCTTCGCCAGCGGGTTCATGGAAACGCATTTGCTGACCGGCGAACGAAACATTTCACCGCAATCCCATAGAGGAACGCTCAGACGCCGCGAGTGTGCGCTACTGCCTAAAACTCACCCCTTCACCACAAACCAATATGTCGTTGCAGCCTGATACTTTTCACCTGGTTTTATAAAGCAATCTGGCTGCGGCCATTCAGGATGGTTAGGGGTATCAGGTAAAAACTCACTTTCTAACGCCACGCCGGCATAAGCCGCATATTGTGCGCCACGGCGATCCGGCGTTCCTGCCAAAAAATTACCGCTGTAAAGCTGCAGGGCAGGGGCATCAGTAAATACCTGCATTTCAATTTTGCCATCGGCTGCGGTGAGGATCGCGGCTGGGTGGCTGCCCTTATGGCAGGTGTCATGCAACAGATAGGCATGATCGTAGCCTTTGACGCGTTGTTGGCAGCGATCTTTCAGCAGGTCTTGTTGCAACGTTTTGGCTTGGCGGAAATCCATGCCGCTACCGGTGACGTCGGTGAGGTCTCCGCAGGGGATACCATCGCTTTCAACCGGCAGGTATTTATCAGCAAACAGCTGAAGTTTCTGCGCTAACGCATCGGTTGTTGAACCGTCGCCATCTAAATTGAAATAGGCATGGTTGGTTAAGTTTACCGGGCAGGTTTTATCTACGGTCGCCTGCCAGCTAATTTCAATACGGTTGTCTTCGGTTAAACGGTAGGTCGTTTGCACAGAAAGATGGCCAGGAAATCCCTGATCGCCATCGGCAGACTCCAACCGATAAGTGACGTGGTGAGTATCATGAGAAACGCGTTCCCAGCGGCGTTTGTCAAAACCTTCAGGACCACCGTGCAGGAGGTTTTCTCCTTGGCTTGGCTGCAAGACGATTTTCTCGCCTTGATAGACATATTGAGCCTTGGCAATACGGTTAGCATAGCGGCCAACGGTGGCACCGAAAAAAGCGCTTTGCTGAGTAAACTGTTCAGGTGTTTGGCAGCCGAGCAGTACCTCGCGCATGCTGCCATCGTTGAGTGCGATCTGACATGAGACCCAGGTAGCCCCCCAGTCCATAAAGGTTGCAACGCTACCGGACTTATTAGTCAACGTTGTGAATTGGAACGGTTCGCCATCAGGGCCTCGTGAAGATTCAGAGAAATTTAGCATACGCTGGCTCCCTGCGATGGGTAACAGACGTAGAAAGTCTCTTTAATTCCAGATTGCACCTGATATTCACGCTCAACGGTGGCACGGACTTCATCGACCAGATCCAGTGGCATCAGCGCAACAATACAGCCACCAAAACCACCGCCAGTCATACGAACGCCACCACGTTCGCCAATCACGTCTTTCACGATGTCGACTAATTTATCAATAGGCTTCACGGTGATTTCAAAATCGTCTCGCATGGAAGCGTGGGATTCAGCCATCAATGTTCCCATCAATTTGAGATCGCCCGCAGCGAGCGCTTTGGCCGCGGCTTCGGTGCGATCATTCTCCGTGATAACGTGGCGCGCACGACGGGCAACCAGAGGGGCAAGACCTGCCTGTTTGGCTTCGAATTCGGCCTGTGTAACATCACGAAGTGCTTTGACGTTGAAGTATTTTGCTGCGGCTTCGCATTGCTGGCGGCGTGTATTGTATTCGCTGTCAACAAGACCCCGTTTGACGTTGGAATTGATAATGACCACCGCAACGTCTTTTGGCATTGGTACGGAGTGGGTTTCGAGTGAACGGCAGTCAATCAATAAAGCATGCTTTTCTTCGCCTAAGGCCGAGATTAATTGATCCATAATCCCGCAGTTGCAGCCAACAAATTTGTTTTCCGCTTCTTGGCCATTTAGCGCTAGTTGCACGCCATCTAATGGTAAGTCATACAGCGCTTGAAATGCCTGCCCAACAGCAACCTCAAGCGAAGCAGAAGAACTTAATCCTGCGCCCTGTGGCACATTGCCGCTGATGACTAAATCAGCACCACCAAAGTTTGGGTTACGAATCTGCAAATATTTCACTACGCCGCGAACGTAGTTGCTCCACATTTTGGTGGGGTGGGATTCAAACGGCGCATCAAGAGAGAATTCATCTTGCTCATTATCATAGTCGGCGGCAATAACACGTACAGTACGATCGTCACGCTTGGCGCAACTAATCACCGTCTGATAATCGATGGCGCAAGGCAGTACGAAGCCATCGTTATAATCGGTGTGTTCACCGATCAAATTTACACGACCCGGCGCCTGCACGGTCATTGCCGGAGCATAGCCAAAATAACGGGTAAAAATATCCTGTGTCACACTAGCAAGTTGTTGCAGACTCATTTTCGTTTCCTTATTTGGCATTGGCTTCACGGTAATGGACGTCGCTAACGGCACGCAGACGTTCGGCGGCTTGCTCTGCGGTTAAATCGCGCTGAGTTTCGGCCAGCATTTCGTAGCCGACCATAAATTTACGCACGGTTGCGGAGCGCAACAGTGGGGGATAGAAATGCGCATGCAACTGCCAGTGTACACAGTCAATCTCATGGAACGGTGCACCGTGCCAGCCCATAGAATATGGGAAGGAACACTGGAAAAGGTTGTCATAGCGACTGGTCAATTTTTTCAACGCAACCGCTAAATCAGCCCGTTGTTCTTCATTGATATCAGTCATACGCAGCAGGTGTGTTTTAGGCAGTAACAGTGTTTCGAACGGCCATGCTGCCCAGTAAGGCACAACGGCGATCCAATGCTGAGTTTCAACTACGGTGCGGCTGCCATCGGCCATTTCACGCTTTGCGTAGTCCAACAGCATTGGAGAGTGATGCTCTGCGAAATAGGCTTGTTGTAAGCGATCTTCACGTGCGGCTTCATTTGGCAGGAAGCTGTTTGCCCAAATTTGACCGTGTGGATGCGGGTTTGAGCATCCCATCGCAGCACCTTTATTCTCAAAGACTTGCACCCACGGGTAGGTTTTACCTAGATCGGCGCTTTGCTGCTGCCAGGTTTTCACAATTTCTTCGAGTGCAGGCAGCGAGAGTTCAGGCAACGTTTTACTATGATCTGGCGAAAAACAGATGACGCGACTGGTGCCTCGTGCACTTTCACAGCGCATCAGTGGATCTTCATTTTGCGGAGCATCGGGCGTATCCGGCATCAGTGCGGCAAAATCATTGGTAAAAACATAGGTACCGGTGTAATTCGGATTTTTGTCTCCGGTGACACGCGTATTGCCCGCGCACAAAAAACAGTCGGGATCGTGCTGCGGTAGCTGTTGATTCGACGGTGTTTCCTGTGCACCCTGCCACGGGCGTTTAGCTCGATGCGGGGAGACCAACACCCACTGATCGGTCAATGGGTTATAACGGCGATGAGGGTGATCGACCGGATTAAATGTGGTCATTTTAGTCATGCTCCTTTGAATATTATTCTGGATAACCCTGTGGATTCTGTGACTGCCAGCGCCAAGTGTCCTGTGCCATATCGTCCAGAGTTCGGGTCACACGCCAGTCGAGGTCTTTATCTGCGCGAGTCGAGTCAGCCCAATAGGCGGCGAGATCGCCAGCGCGGCGTGGGGCAAAGTGATAATTGACTGGTTTTCCACAGGCTTTACTAAAGGCATTCACTACCTGCAAGACGCTATAACCCACACCTGCACCGAGGTTATAAATATGTACGCCAGGTTTATTGGTCATCACGTTTAGCGCGGCTAAGTGCCCATCAGCTAAATCGACAACGTGAATGTAGTCACGCACGCCGGTACCGTCTTCGGTGGGATAGTCATTGCCAAAAATAGCCAGAGAATCTCGGCGACCCACGGCAACTTGGGCAATATAGGGCATCAGGTTATTTGGAATTCCCTGTGGATCCTCCCCCATCAGGCCTGACGGATGCGCCCCAACGGGATTGAAATAGCGCAGCAGGCTGACGCTCCACTCAGGATCCGCGCGATGCAAATCCTCAAGAATTTGTTCAACCATCAATTTACTGCGTCCATACGGACTAGATGGGTTGCCAGTCGGGAAGTCTTCCACATAAGGGATTTTGGGCTGGTCGCCATAAACCGTCGCCGATGAACTGAAAATCATATTCTTAACGTTTGCCGCACGCATGGCTTCGAGTAAAACCAAGGTGCCGCTAACGTTATTATCGTAATACTCCAAAGGCTTTTGCACTGACTCGCCTACGGCTTTTAGCCCAGCAAAGTGAATAACGGAATCAACGCGGTTTTCAGCAAAAATGCGATCCAGCAATGCGCGGTCACGAATATCGCCCTGATACAGTGCGGGTGTCTTGCCGGTAAGCGTGTTGATGCGTTCCAAAACGCTGGCTTTGCTGTTGCAAAGATTGTCTAAGATGATTGGTGTATGTCCAGCGGCGATTAACTGAACACAAGTATGGCTGCCAATGTAACCGCTACCACCGGTGACTAAAACAATCATGATTCGCTCCTTTGGAACCTTCAATGTCATAAAGGTAGCATGAGAAAACCGTTAAAAAGGTGATCTATGCTAAATAAATGGAATCGTTTACACAACGATGTAAACGCCTAGTGTTAGGACTGGCATCCATTGTGAAGTGCGTAAGGTGGGTCTGCAAGCACGGATTTAGCGTCAGGAAGTGGTAACGTTTACATTCAGTTCAATTGGGTTGGAAAAAGTGTCATGCGGTCATACAAAAGGAAAACTCTGTAAGACCGCTGATGACGACTCACTTAAGCGTGGTACATCGGGTAGGTAAAGAACAGCAAATGGATAAGGTTAAGCCCGAAATGGAAGAGGGTTGCGACCCAGAGTCGACCGCTCCACATCCAAGCTATACCATAGATTACGCCCGCTAACCCAGCAAAAACCACCATCAGCCAACCGCCGGCATAATGAGCTAAACCGAAAATAACCGCAGTGATTAGCAGAGCCGGAAGATGGCCTAACCATCCGCTTAAACGTTGTTGTAGATAACCACGAAATAGAGCTTCTTCGGCCAGAGAGACAAAAAAGAGATTAGCCAGCGCAAATTGCCAAATCCAACTTGGCTGATGCAATTCAATGCGTAAGCCACCCAAAGCAACGGCGATAAGTAGCAAAGCAGGTACGCTGATACCCAATAGCAGCCAGTTCCAGTATGGACGAGAAGCGGTTGAGGAGGTGCGGAACAGCGTTGGCAATGCCAGCAGTAAGATAAATGGCACCAACGCTTTATCGAAATTGTAATACATTGAGAACGGCGCACTGTGCGGGCCTGCAATGACCTTATCGAGAATTTTTGGGTTATTGAAGCCAGGAACCAGATGCAGAAATAGTACGACGGCAGCCAAGACTAATAAGACTTCGCTGTTGAATCCCCCTTTTTGTTGGTTCTCCCAGCGATATCGAGCTACGCCAGCCAGAGCGACAACGGCCATAAAGCCGAGTGCATTAAAGTTTAATATGCCTTGGCTAAAAGCGAGAGCGGTGGCGGATAGGAGCAAGAAAGCGGATAGCTGCCGTTGAAACGAAAGTACGGCTAATGAAGCAGCAAGTGCACCCCACATAGGTAATTCCCTTAATATCTTATAGTTGAAGCCGAATGATAACACAGGGAAATTATTTAACTGCTCTGAGAAGCGGGCTTCGGTAAAAGAGGAAGCCCGCATGATAGTTAGATGCGATCTGTTTGATAGTGATAAGTATCGCCAGCGGGCACAAAAGTGAGACGGTGAGTAATACAATCGGGTGCATCTTCTGGATGATGGGAGACAAACAGTAATTGGCTGTTGCCATCTTTCATCAGAATATCAATCCAACGTTTGACCAACTGACGGTTGAGTGGGTCGAGCCCTTGCAATGGTTCATCCAAAATCAGCAACGCGGGATGTTTGACTAAAGCGCGGGCAATCAGCGCCAAGCGCTGCTGTCCCCAAGAAAGATCGTGAAATGGGTGATGACTTAAAGTACGCATGCCCAGTAATTCTAGCCATTGATCGGTGAGTTTTTCCTGTCGATCTGAGGTGGCTTGGTAGATACCAATCGAATCCAGAAAGCCGGACAAAATGACATTGCGCAAGCTAATGCTAACGCGATACTCCAGATGAAGATTACTGCTAACGTAACCGATGTGTTTTTTGATATCCCAAATGGTTTCACCACTGCCACGACGACGACCAAATAACGTGAGTTCGTTGCTGTAGCCTTGCGGATGATCGCCAGTAATCAAGCTTAAAAGCGTTGATTTTCCAGCGCCATTGGGCCCGACGATCTGCCAATGTTGATTGGGATCGACCTGCCAATCCAAATGATTGAGGATCGGGAGATCGTTGTACTGCACGACGCCGTCTTTGAGAATGATTCGTGGCTGATCGTTAGGTAATCGATCTTGCCTAGTGGGATCTTCAGTCTCAGGCAGCTGCATGCCATCAAGTTTTTCACTGTGGGCTAACTGGGCGACGAGCGCCTGAGAAAGTACTTCTGTGCGACTCCCTACCTGAGTGAGTTCGCATTCCGCCAAAACGCCAACGCGTTGTATAAAATCAGGAATATCGTCAAAGCGATTAAGCACTAACACGGTGGTGACGCCTTGGGCATTTAGCTCTTGTAGCATTTGTGCCAACTGGGCGCGTGAGTTGATATCCAGCCCATCAAAAGGTTCATCTAACACCAACAAATCGGGCTGTGACATCAGCGTTTGGCACAGCAGTGCTTTGCGCGTTTCACCGGTAGAAAGATACTTAAAACGTCGTGCTAGAAGTGACTCGATGCCAAACTGAGCGGCTAATTGTTCGCAGCGCTGCGCATTTTTGATATCTGATTGAATGATTTCAGCCACGGTGCGGCCAGTATCGTCTTCGCCTTCGCTGAGCATATCGGTGTTATTACGCTGCCACTCGTCGCTGAGTAGTTTTTGTAATTGCTCGAAAGAGAGCCTGATACTATGTACAAACTGCGATTCTGTTTGGCCGTTCAACAGCGGTAGTTCCTGCGTTAAAGCACGTGCTAACGCCGATTTTCCGCTGCCGTTTGCCCCGACGAAAGCCCAACTTTCACCAGAGTGGATGATCAGGCTGGGTAAAAACAGCGTGCGGGTATCGCTGAGGCGAAATCGTGCCTGTGCAAAGGTTAGCGAGGTCATACGGCTCCCAATATCGTCATTTTTTAGTTACTAGGGATAAGCAGAACGTGAGAGAGAGTCAAGGACAGAAGCGAGAGATTTTACTGATAAGCCACATAACGGAGCGATATCCCTCCGGCTAGGGAGGGAACGCTATTTTATCAAGGAGAGAACTTAGGCTAAGGTGGCTAAAATCACCTGATCGGCGTTGAATTGTGCCGTTACGGTTTTCCCTAAGCTTAATTTCAGATGCGCCATATTCTGGTTATCGACGGTCGAACACAGCGTGACGCCACCATCGAGTTGCACTAGGACTTCGCTATTCTCAGAGCCAAGCTGAATATGGCTTACTTTTCCAGTCAAATTATTGTCTGCTGCACCAGCGAGCGATTCGTCAGTGGTGAGTTTTACCCATGGTGCTTTGATCAGCACCAACACTTCTTTGCCCGGCGCTAATGCCAAACGCTCGGCGCTTTGTTCGGTAATTGCTGCCCGTAACACCGTTTTGCCATCGGCAAGTTGTACGCTTAGGTGTTGCTGAACCTGCTGGTGATCGCGTTCGGTTACAGTGCCAAAAAATTGGTTACGTGCACTGGTCTGCAAAGAAAAGCGGGCAATTGCTGCTAGCAGGCTGTCCAGTGGGAGATCGTCTTTATTCAGCACATCAAAGGCTTTTTGCTGAATTTGCCCTAGCAAGTCGTACAGAGCAATCAGACGTTCGCCGTAACGAGTAATTTTTGCACCGCCGCCGCCTTTACCTCCCGTGGCGCGTTCAACCAACGTCTCTTCCGAGAGCTGATTCATTTCATTGACGGCATCCCATGCACTTTTATAGCTAATGCCAGCCAGCTTTGCCCCCTGACTGATAGAACCGGTGTGGCGTACCTGTTTGAGTAATTCGATACGACGCGGGTCGGCAAACAGGCGTTGCTGGAGTTTTAGCGTCAGTAAAATTTCGGCTTGCATAAGGTTCATCCTTCACAGGTTATCACTGTATTTTCGCTGATAACGGCCCCAAGACGCAAACCGCATTGTCTGATTAACACTAGACCGCACATTTGAGCCGTACATTTTACGCTAAGCTGTTTAATATATGCGGCGACATTCTGTATTATGAGTCAGCCTTGGAAAATGCAGCATGACTGCTGCTACCAACACTGAGTGAGGTTGTTATGTTGGAATTACTGAAAAGTCTGGTATTCGCTGCAATCATGGTTCCCGTGGTTATGGCCGCTATACTTGGCTTGATTTATGGCTTGGGAGAAGTGTTTAACATTATCTCTAGTATTGGCCATTCTGAAGAAAAACGTTCGAATCATTAAAACGTGATGCCTTTCCTGTTACGCCCAGCGATGCTGGGCGTTTCTACATTTTGCTAACGCTATTTCTGTTCGATGCGTTCTCGCTAAATTTCTCATAAATCAAACCCACCTCATGTTTACTGATATTGTCAGTGACACTTTAGAATGCAACGTCATATAATCGACTACATAACGTATGGCATAACATCATTCTATGGAGTCTGAGATGAAAGCGTGGAATAAACTGGCAGTAGGTACCCTTCTTGCCGTTGGCGTAAGCCAATTCGCCGTGGCGCAAGAGAAAGTCACCGTATTTGCCGCAGCATCGCTGACCAATGCGTTGCAAGATATTGCTGCACAGTATGAAAAAGGCAAAGACGTGAAAATTGTGTCTTCTTTTGCCTCTTCTTCTACGTTGGCGCGCCAGATTGATCAGGGAGCACCTGCCGATCTGTTTATCTCGGCCGACCAGCAGTGGATGGATTTCGCTATTGATAAAAAAGCAATGGTTGCCGATACCCGTATTACTCTGCTGGGTAATGAATTAGTGCTGGTGGCGTCTAAAGACAGCAAAATCGATAAAGTGAACATCGACAAAAAAACTGACTGGAAAGCATTGCTGAACGGTGGCCGTTTGGCGGTTGGCGATCCAGATCACGTCCCAGCAGGTATTTATGCGAAAGAAGCGCTACAGAAACTGGGCGCGTGGGACGAACTGTCTCCACAAATGGCACGCGCGAATGACGTCCGTGCCGCACTGGCGCTGGTGGAACGCGATGAGGCTCCGCTCGGAATTGTGTACGGCTCTGATGCTGTTGCCAGTAAAAAAGTGAAGGTTGTCGGTATTTTCCCTGCCGACTCACACAAACCTGTTGAATACCCAATGGCGATAGTTAAAGACAAACAAACGCCTGCGGTTACCGCCTTCTATGATTACCTGCGTACTCCTGAAGCCGCAGCCATCTTTACTCGTTATGGATTTACTCCGCGCTAATGTTTCTGAGTGCATATGAGTGGGAAGCGGTTGTCCTTAGCCTGCAAGTGGCAGGGACGGCCGTTATCTTCAGCCTTCCTGTTGGCATTTTTACCGCATGGGTATTGGTCCGTTGCAATTTTCCTGGTAAGTCTCTGCTCGACAGTATCATCCATCTGCCATTGGTTTTACCGCCCGTGGTAATTGGATACTTACTTTTGGTTGGCATGGGGCGCAAAGGTGTTATTGGCGCTTGGCTATACGACTGGTTCGGTTTTAGCTTCAGTTTCAGTTGGCACGGAGCCGCGTTGGCGTCGGCGGTGGTTGCTTTTCCGTTAATGGTTCGTGCTATTCGTTTAGCGCTGTCTGCCGTTGATTCTAAGCTTGAACAAGCGGCGCGTACGCTCGGCGCAAATCCGTGGCGAGTTTTTTTCACTATTACGCTACCGCTATCGTTTCCGGGCATTTTAGCCGGAACCGTGCTTGCCTTTGCCCGTTCGTTAGGTGAGTTTGGTGCGACAATTACCTTTGTTTCCAATATTCCGGGTGAAACACGAACCATCCCGCTAGCCATGTATACGCTGATTGAAACCCCAGGCGCTGAAGCCGACGCCGCACGATTATGTGCTATCGCTATTGTGCTATCACTGGTTTCATTGCTGTTATCAGAATGGTTGGCGCGCTGGAGCCAGAAACGCTTGGGAGGCTAAGACGCATGTTAGAACTTGATATTCATCAGCGCCTTGGCGATCTGAATTTAGACGTTAAAGCGACCCTTCCTTCAAAGGGGATCACCGCCATTTTTGGCCTATCCGGTGCGGGAAAAACGTCGCTCATCAACGTGATTGGCGGGCTTACTCGTCCGCAGAAAGGCTCAGTTATCCTGAACGGACGAGCGCTGGTTGATTGCCAACGCCGTATCTGTCTACCGCCAGAAAAGCGTCGCATCGGTTACGTGTTTCAAGACGCGCGGTTGTTTCCACACTATCGGGTGCGTGGAAATTTGGAATATGGCATGGCTGATTCAATGCGCTCGCAGTTTGACAGTATCGTGCGATTACTGGGTATTGAGGCGTTACTAGACCGTTTTCCCTTCAGCTTATCGGGAGGCGAAAAGCAGCGTGTTGCGATTGGTCGCGCGTTACTCACAGCACCCGAAGTGATGCTGATGGATGAGCCGTTAGCTTCGCTGGATTTACCACGTAAACGCGAGCTGTTGCCCTATCTGGAGCGTTTGGCGCAGGACGTCAATATTCCGATCTTGTACGTCAGCCATAGTATGGATGAGATCCTTCAGTTAGCGGATCATGTGTTGCTGCTTGATCAAGGAAAAGTTCGGGCATTTGGTTTGCTCGAAGACGTATGGGCTAGCAGCGCCTTGCGCCCATGGCTGCAGAAAGAAGAGCAGAGCAGCGTGCTGAACGTGAGTGTGTTAAAGCACCATGAATCCTATGCGATGACGGCGCTGTCTGTGGGCTCACAGCATATTTGGGTGGGAAAATTGGATGTGCAGCCACAAACCCATTTACGTATCCGCATCAATGCCGCCGATGTTTCTTTAGTGCCTGAACCGCCTGTGGCGAGCAGTATTCGCAATATACTAGCGGCCACAGTACTTGAGTGTCTGGATGTCGATGGTCAGGTAGAAGTGAAGCTATCGGTAGGGAATGCGATTCTTTGGGCGCGTATTACACCGTGGGCTCGAGATGACTTGAATATCCACGCCGGCCAGCAGCTTTATGCGCAGATAAAAAGCGTGTCTATTAGCCGTTAAAATCAGAGAATCATAAAAACAAAAAACTCCGCATTTTAGCGGAGTTTTTTGTTATGCATTACCTGTCGGTTGGTTGCCGAAGGTAAATTATGCATGGCACGATCACCCTAACGAACAGGAGTATAACGATAGATTCACTCATTCTGCAATATGCCTGTATCTTAAGAATGATGTAAAACAATGTGAATATACAAAGATAAATAACTGTATATATAATCAGTTCTGTTAGGTGCGGATTACCATGTTAAGGGGTAATGATTTCTTAAGTCCTAGCTGATACGGGTGGTGCTGGTCAGTGCCTTGGCTTGGAGCATGGTACGATCGCCCTAACATGTGATCTTGGTATGGCGATAGGCAGTGTGAAGGTAAACCGTGCCAGTATCATGCATCCTTGATGCAGGGAGCAAACGGGTGAGTCTACTATCAGCAATTATTGTTGTTTTAGAATTCATTGTTGCAGCGATGCGGCTGATTGACTTGTTGTTCTAGCATTTTCAGAACAGGCAGTTGAAACGTAGCTAAGGCGTGAGGGAATCACACTTCTCCCTCACCCTTAAAGAATAAGTCTGAAAATTCTGCTATCGAATTGAAACTATAGAACTTTTTGTTTTAGGAAGTCGGCAATCGAGGCTTCTTCATTTCCACCAATCACCGCTTTAGCGCGTGCTTTGACTTCATCGGCGCTGTTGCCCATAGCAACACCAAGTCCGACATTTTCTAGCATACTGATATCATTAAAGTTATCGCCAAAAGCAATCACTTCAGACATATCAATGCCGCGTGACGCGACGTATTCGGCTAGGCGATTTCCTTTGCTGTTACCTGATTGAGCCACATCGACCTGATCGTGCCATGACCACTCGCAGGTCAGTCCCAAATCGGCTTCAACGCCGTCGGCAAAGGCGCGAAGTTTAGCGATATCGGTGTCTGAGGTCGCAAATTTCCAGATAGATTTCACATCATTAGCGGCTTGTTGCAGGCTATCGACCTGAATGAGTGTCGGACGCTGATTTTCAGGCAATGACTCGGCCCATGCATGTGAGCGAATCACATGCCCGCTGGTTTGCTGGTATAGCATGGCGTCGTCAACGTACATCAGGCCGTGGATATTCATTTGATCTAAACGATCTAAAACTTGGTGGGCTTGAGCGGGAGCCAACGGATTTGATGCTAAAACGCTGCGCGCCTGATAGTCATATAGATAGGTGCCATTACAGCAAATCGCTGGCGTTGTTAATTTCAGAGCCTGATAGAAAGGATGAATCGCAATATGGTGGCGTCCCGTAACAATCATCACTTCTAGACCCGCTTTACGTGCCAAATCTAGTGCAGCCAACGATTCTGGTAGTATCTGCTTACGACTCGTCAGCAGGGTACCGTCCAAATCAAGTGCAATCATGCGGTAGCTCATAAACGTTCCTTTAATGAATAATAGTCATTCTGGTTATAATTAGCGTGATATTCTCACCTGAATATTACACCCACACGCTAATTTGAAAAATGTAAAACTGCCGTTGAGCTTAGGGCATAGGTTCAAACAGAGCGCTAAGATCGTCGGCGGAGAATTTGGTCGTTCCACTGCTATCTTCAGATAAAATACTGTTTGCCAACGCTGCTTTTTTATCCTGCAGTGCCACGATTTTCTCTTCAATGCTGCCAGCGGCAATCAGTTTATAAACAAAGACAGGCTTATCTTGTCCCATGCGGTGTGCACGATCGGTAGCCTGATTCTCTGCTGCAGGGTTCCACCAAGGGTCGTAATGTATGACCGTATCGGCTGCGGTCAAGTTTAAGCCCACGCCACCCGCTTTCAGACTGATCAAGAACAGAGGAACTTCCCCTCGCTGGAAACGTTGCACAGGTGCATGACGATCGGCCGTTGAGCCTGTCAACGTCACATAGGCGATACCTGCTTTATCTAGCGCTTGAGAAATCAAATCAAGCATGCCGGTGAATTGAGAAAACAGCAAAATGCGGCGGCCTTCTTCAATCATTTCCGGCAAGAGTTCAAGGAGGAGCTCGAGCTTGGCTGACTCTTTGACTAAAGCCGCCTTTTCTAGATTCACCAAGCGCGGATCGCAGCATACCTGTCGCAGCTTCAGCAGGGCGTCTAAGACGATAATGTGGCTGCGTGCCATGCCTTGTGAATCTATCGCGGTGCGTACTTTCTCTTGCATGGCAGTACGCACGGTTTCGTAGAGATCGCGCTGCGAGCCTTTAAGTTCAACGGTACGTAATAGCGTAGTCTTTGGTGGCAGCTCGGTAGCGACATCATCTTTGCGACGGCGTAGCATAAATGGTCGAATGCGACGTACGAGGAGATCGCGTCTGACATTATCTCCATCCCTTTCAATAGGGACACGCCAGCGCTGATTAAACTCTTTTTGGCTACCCAAGAATCCTGGCAGCAGGAAATCGAACAACGACCATATTTCTCCTAGATGATTCTCCAACGGCGTACCGGTTAAGCACAGTCGATGACGGGCATTTAAATCCCTTAATGCCGTCGCCGCACGCGTAGTCGCGTTTTTTACATACTGTGCTTCATCAAGGATCAATAGGTGGTAATCGTGCTGGGTCAGCACTTTTTGATCGCGCCACAGTAGCGAATAGGTGGTAAGGATCAAATCAAACTGATCTATCTGATCAAAATGTTCTTTGCGCTGCGGGCCGTTGAGAACCAGTACGTTGAGGTCTGGCGTGAAGCGTGCAGCCTCTTCGCGCCAGTTATGTACCAGCGTTGTCGGCACGACGATCAGAGCAGGGCGATCGAGCCGTCCCGCTTCTTTTTCAGCAAGTATGTGCGCCAGCGTTTGTACCGTTTTTCCTAGACCCATGTCATCGGCGAGAACACCGGAAATATCGTGCTGGCGTAAGAACTGCATCCAGCTTAAACCTTGATGCTGATAGCTGCGCAGCGTTGCCTGCAATCCAAGAGGAATGGGAACCAGCTGCAATCCGGGCCCGTCCTGAAGGCGTTGTGCCAACTCCTGAATCGAGGTGTCGCCGTGAAACTGCCAGCGCCCAGTATCGTTTAACGCGGATAAACGACCCGCATCGAGAGCTGAAACTTTAAGTGTTCCCGTGCCGTTGCCAAGCTGAGCAAAGAGGTCAACCAGTACACGAACGACGGGCTTCAAGCGGTTAGCGGCGATGCGTAAACGTTCACCTTGTTCTGTGCTAAGAATAATACCTTCATCGTCGGCGATATTTTCTAACTCACCGTCTAGCCAGCGACGGTCTCGTCGAAACAGATCTGCGAGCAGTGGCTCTAATCGCACGGTGCGTTCACCCACCAAAATCCCCATTTCAACGTCAAACCAACCCTCTTCAGAAGATTGCACGCTGCCGCTAATATCATTGATATCAATAACATTAAAGCTAGAGTCACGCGTCATGACGATGCGCCAGCCTTTATTTTCCAGCGTTGGCAAGGTATGGCTGACAAACAGTGGCCAACTTTCTGGGCTCGGAAGACCATAAATATCGGCAGGTAACGTGGGTGGGCGGGTTTTATCACTTAATATGATGGGCTCTAGGCCGCAGTTTTTCAGCTCTTTAGCCCGTCGCTTTTCAATTTCAATACGGCGCTGGATCTGAATCACGCTGCCGTCGTCAGACGGAAACAGTGTCGTGTCATGCTTCGGATCGACGCTGATCCCCTCATAATCAAAGCTGAAGGTGGCAAAATCGAGCGGCCAGTTACGATAACCATAGTTGCCAAAGCCACCCATATAGACATTTTGGGTATCGAGTTTGAGTACCGGCACCGGCTCGACATCAATCACTCGGAGATCTGATGATGTTACCGTTGGTGGCTGCGGTAGTTCAGGCGCAATTTCACCGAGCACGGCGGCAACCAAAGGTGCTTCGCCAAGCGAGATCGGTGGCATGGATAGAAATTCGTCCAACTGGGGAAATGGTTTGGCTAGCTCAGCCACTCCGGCTTCACCACTTTGCGTATCGATATACCACGGGGGAGTTGTCGGTAACACAACGGAGGCCTGTGGTTGTGTTTGCAACACGGGACGCAGGCGGTTATCGGGGAGTCTCTGCCATTGGATATCACCTGAACGAGGTTCACCGAGATATAAAGGTTCATTGGAATCACTGACAAAAAAACGGCTCGTGGCCATCATTTTACGAATAAGCTCTGAGCCGCTGTTGCCCTGAAGTTCAAATGCCGCTATACCGTTGCGCGGGCGCTCCAGCCAGAGTTCGCGCAAAATTTGAAAATCTTCAGGCGTAACAAATTTGGGGGGCTTGGATAGCGCAGGCTCAATGTTATTCCACTGCTGATCAATGCTTCGAATTGAGCCGTCTTTGTCTAATTTGGCTTTAAATAGACGGATCTCATGATGCTGGCGATGTTCTGACCAGGCTAAAACATAGGCTAAGGTTTGCGTCGGCTTTTTGGCAGACGCTGGCGTTATTTGCTGTGCACGAAAGGCTTCTAGCCAGCGTAAAAGTTCCGGACGCGCTCCGGTTGAGGTCGTTTCCTGTTCTTCAAGACCGGCCAATAGAACGGCAGCGACGTGCTTGCAGTTAAAGCCGACAGGGCAGGAACATTCGCCTTCAATACGTAATTGATTTTGTTTGTTGTGAAAATAGATGGCGACCGCGTAGGGGCGGCGCTCGGTTCCCTGTACCTTGGCAGTAAGCATATTACCTTGCCAGTGTAGTTGCGAAACGGCGCGAGAATAGTCTCGTGCCTTAGCTAAGGTCGCATGACCAAGCCATTGAGCAACCTGTGTCCGGTCATAGGAAACTGACGGCATTATCTTGATCTCTTCTTCATCGTTTGAAAGGAAAATGGCAGCAATTAGACGTTGAGAAGTTTTCGTCCATTGATGTTGCTGTGCACATCAGCACGAAAAAAAGAAAAGGTATTCTAACAGATAAAGCGCTATAAGGGGGCGATGCCCCTAATCTCTTAGGGGCAGAAAGCGATAATGTGGTACAGATTAATATCCGACGGCAGAACCTGATGGGCGACGGACGTCGTTTGCGCCGTAGATAAACCCTTCTCGTACTTTACCCGATACCGCAGAGTCATTGCCGGAACTCTCCGAACTTACTCCGGCTGCTCCTGGCAAACCGACCATAATCAGTTCAGCAGCGCCCCAAGGGGTTTGCTCCACTAATTTATAACCGCGTTCCTGCAGTAATTTTTGTGTATCAGGTGAAAGTCCGCGCTGTTCGAAATAAACCTCATCTGGCAGCCATTGGTGATGAATGCGTGGTGCATCTACGGCTTCCTGTGGCGCCATTCCATGATCGATAACGTTCAATACCGTTTGCAACGTGATGGTGATGATACGTGAACCGCCTGGCGAGCCTACGACCATAAACACTTTGCCATCTTTCGTTACCAGCGTTGGCGTCATGGATGACAGCGGGCGTTTACCCGGCGCGATGGCGTTGGTCGCGCCTTGCACTAATCCATACATATTTTGCTCGCCCACTTTGACGGTGAAATCATCCATTTCGTCATTGAGGAAGAAACCAGTGCCCGGTGCAATCACCACCGAACCAAAACGTCCATTAATGGTATAGGTGGTTGAAACGGCATTGCCATTGTGGTCGACAATCGAATAGTGCGTAGTTTCGGGCTTTTCATGCGGCTCCATACCCGGTTGAACCTTGCTGGAAGGTGTTGCGGTTTCGGGTTGGATCTGTTTACGGATCTCTACCGCATACTCTTTGCTCAGCATCTTATCCGTTGGGTTTTTGACAAATGCCGGATCGCCCAAGAACGTATTGCGATCCATATAGGCATGGCGCATTGCTTCGGTCATGGTGTGGATGGTTTGTGCTGAGTTAAAACCGGACGTCTTCAGGTCGTAGCCTTCCAGAACATTCAGGATTTCACACAGCGTTACACCCCCTGAGCTCGGCGGTGGTGCGGAAACAAATTCATATCCACGATAGGAGCAGGTAATCGGTGCTGTTTCTGCAATGCGATAATTAGCAAAGTCTTGAGCCGTGAGAATGCCGCCGCCTTTTTTCGCTGCGGTTTCAACGGCCTGCGGAATTTTTCCGTGGTAGAACGCATCCGGCCCGTTTTGAGCAATCGCTTCTAACGTGTTGGCTAAGTCGGTTTGAATCAGGCGATCGCCGGGCTGAAATGGTTCGCCGTCTTTGCGTAGAAAAATACGGGCAGCTTCCGGATCATCACGAAATTTTGCGATGGTGGTATCTAAGATATCGGTATCGCCACGATTAAGAATAAAACCTTCACGCGCCAGCTTGATTGCGGGGGCCATTACCTGTTGGCGAGTCAGCTTACCGTATTTTCGCTGAGCGGTATCAAGTCCTAGCACGGTTCCCGGAACGCCCGAGGCCAGATAGCCATAGAGGCTAGCGCCTTTTTTCACGGCGCCTTTTTCATCGAGATACATATTGGCACTGGCTGCTGCCGGAGCAGTTTCACGGAAGTTAATAAAAGTGTTTTCACCGTTGGCTAAGTGGATCGTCATAAACCCGCCGCCGCCGATGTTACCGCAGCAGGGGTTAACCACCGCCTGCGCATAGCCCACGGCCACGGCGGCATCAATTGCGTTGCCGCCCATTTTTAGGATATCAACACCAACCTGCGAGGCGAGATGCTGAGAACTTACTACCATCCCGTTTTTTGCTTCAACGGCGGGCATTGAGGCCGCATAGGCGCCCTGAAAGAGTGCTAAAGAGAGCGCTGATAGCGCCAGAGCCATAGGCCATTTATTCATAGTAAAACCCCTGTCTAATCTTGTTATTGGCGGTGTTGCGCTCGTGGGCGCGAACTATCGTTATCGCGAGTATTAGTAAAAGCAAAATCTAGGCCAGCATTCAGCTTGGCGAATGAGTAACCAAATAAGGATAGACGGGAATGAGAAAATATGAGGAATAAGAGCAGACATCTACTCAGCTATCCCGCAGAAGAGAACGCCGAGTAGATGTTTGAGAGCAAGGGGGAATTTAGTCGAGGAAATGCGCGTTTATATCCAGCGCTCCAGCAACAGCGCGGGTTAATTGGCTAAGCTGTTGGGGAGAAATAATGTACGGTGGCATCAGATAAATTAGCTTGCCAAATGGGCGTACCCAAACGCCTTGCTCAACGAAATAGCGCTGTAAATTTGCCATATTGACTGATTTATGCGTTTCAATCACACCAATAGCGCCCAAAACACGTGCCTGTTTCACCTGCGGATGTTCAGCAAGTGGCAACAACTGCTGCTTAAGCTGTTGCTCAATGGCATTCACCTGCGATCTCCACTCTCCACTGGCAAGAATATCCATACTGGCTACGGCCGTCGCGCAGGCCAGAGGATTTCCCATAAATGTCGGTCCATGCATGAAGCATCCGGCTTCACCATTGCTGATGGTTTCAGCCACATTTCGTGTGGTGATCGCTGCAGATAGCGTCATATATCCCCCAGTAATGGCTTTGCCTAAACAGAGAATATCGGGAGTGATCCCTGCATGGTCGCAGGCGAATAGTTCGCCTGTACGACCGAATCCCGTGGCGATTTCATCCGCGATCAGCAGCACACCATGGCGCTCACAGGCTGCACGTACTAGCTTGAGGTAGCGTGGGTGATAGAAACGCATTCCGCCAGCGCCTTGCACGATAGGCTCAAGAATAACCGCTGCAATTTCTTGATGATGCGCGGCTAACAGACGAGCGAAAGGAACAAAGTCTATTTCCTTCCACTCTTCATCAAAGGCACATTGCGGCGCAGGTGCGAACAGATGCTCCGGTAAATAACCTTGATACAAGCTATGCATTGAATTTTGTGGATCGCATACAGACATCGCGCCAAAGGTATCGCCGTGATAACCGTGACTAAGCGTCAAGAATCGCTGTCGTTTTTCACCCCGTGCATGCCAATACTGCAGTGCCATTTTCATTGCAACTTCGACTGCGACCGAACCGGAATCGGCAAGGAACACACATTCGAGCGCTTCCGGCGTCATATCCACTAAGCGCTGGCAGAGCGTGACGGCAGAGGGATGAGTGATCCCGCCAAACATCACGTGTGACATGGCTGATAGCTGCTGAGTGACGGCCTGATTTAGCGTTGGATGATTGTAGCCATGGATCGCCGCCCACCATGAAGACATACCGTCAACGAGCTGGCGTCCATCGTCCAAATGTAGCTCGCAGCCCTGCGCGGAGGTGACTGGATAGCACGGTAGCGGATGGGTCATAGAAGTGTACGGATGCCAGATGTGGCGCCGGTCGAACTCGATATCAGCTGGGGTCATAATAAGTATTGGTAAACTAAAATAGTGATCATTTGGTTGACAGTGTACCGCTTTTTTCTAAACTGACGACACTTTTTCCCCTCAAATTGGATAGGGAGTTGCCATTATGGCAGGTCGTCAACATTGGACATTAGAGCAAGCCCAAGCTCTGTTTGCAAAGCCGTTCCTCGAACTGATGTTTGAAGCACAGCAGGTACATCGTCAACATTTCGATCCGCGTCAAGTGCAGGTGAGCACGCTGCTTTCGATTAAAACCGGCGCATGTCCTGAAGACTGTAAATACTGTCCACAAAGTTCGCGTTATAAAACAGGGCTTGAGTCAGAGAAGCTGATGGAAGTGCAACAGGTCTTAGATTCTGCACGGCAGGCGAAAGCCGCAGGTTCGACCCGATTCTGCATGGGGGCTGCGTGGAAAAATCCTCACGATCGCGATATGCCCTATCTTGAACAGATGGTACAGGGTGTGAAAGAGATGGGAATGGAAACCTGCATGACGCTGGGCACGCTGTCAGATCAACAGGCTAATCGCTTAGCCGATGCAGGGCTAGATTATTACAATCATAACCTAGACACGTCGCCAGAATTCTACGGCAGCATTATTACCACTCGCAGCTACCAAGAACGTTTGGACACCTTAGAGAAAGTACGAGAAGCGGGCATTAAAGTTTGTTCCGGTGGGATTGTCGGTCTGGGTGAAACGGTGCGCGACCGTGCGGGTTTACTCACCCAACTGGCTAATCTACCTAAAGCGCCGGAAAGTGTGCCCATCAATATGTTGGTAAAAGTGAAGGGTACGCCGCTGGCAGATAATGACGACGTAGATGCCTTTGATTTTATTCGCACTATCGCTGTAGCACGCATCATGATGCCAACGTCTTATGTTCGTTTGTCTGCCGGACGTGAACAGATGAACGAACAAACGCAGGCAATGTGCTTCATGGCCGGCGCTAACTCCATCTTTTATGGCTGCAAACTATTGACGACGCCTAATCCGGGTGAGGACAAAGACGTGCAGCTGTTCCGCAAATTGGGACTAAATCCTCAGTTGACGGAAACTGAGCACGGCGATAATCAGCAACAACAGCATCTCACCGAACAATTGCTGCATGCTGATACAGAACAGTTCTATAACGCAGCCTTGTGATGATGAGCTTCCAACAAAGAATCGATCAACGTCTGAGTGAGCGTCGCTTTGCAGGCGCTTATCGTTCACGGACGATCAGCGAAAACGGCAGTGGACGTGAAATCAGCGTTAATGGTCGACAATATCTCAATTTCTCGTCAAATGATTATCTCGGGCTAAGCCGAGATACCGCGGTAATCCGAGCATGGCAGGAAGGGGCCGATCGCTATGGTATAGGTAGTGCTGGGTCTGGCCACGTCACCGGCTTCACATCTGCGCATGCTCAGCTTGAACAGGAGTTAGCTGAATGGTTGGGCTATCCGCGAGCGCTCATGTTTATTTCCGGCTATGCGGCGAATCAGGCCGTTATTGCTGTGCTGATGCAGAAAGGGGATTTTATTTTTGCCGATAAGCTCAGCCATGCCTCTCTCATGGAAGCATCGATGCAATCTGATGCGACGCTCAGGCGTTTTCAACACAATCAGCCTGACTCTTTAGAGAAATTGCTTAGTAAGAGCGATGGAGGGCAAGCATTGGTGGTCACCGAGGGCATTTTTAGCATGGATGGCGATAGTGCTCCGCTATCTGCGCTAGCGGAAAAAAGCCGGCAGAGTGGGGCATGGCTTATGGTTGATGATGCACATGGCGTGGGCGTGTGCGGTGAGCAAGGACGCGGAACCAGCGATCAACAGCGCATAAAGCCAGATCTTTTGGTTGTCACCTTTGGCAAAGCATTTGGTCTGAGCGGTGCTGCGGTTTTGTGTTCCGAGTCAGTCGCAGAGTATTTTATTCAATTTGCCCGCCATTTGATTTACAGCACGAGTATGCCACCAGCGCAGGCATGTGCGTTGCGTGTGGCGCTACAGCAAGTACGTAAAGGCGATGACTTGCGTGAGCAACTGCAGCATAACGTACAGCTGTTTCGGCGAGGGTTGGCAGATACTCGTTTGCAGCTTATGGCGTCAGACTCGGCAATTCAGCCTGTCATCATTGGTGAAAATCAGGCGGCGTTAGATTTAGCACAAAACCTACGTGATCAGGGGATATGGGCAAGCGCCATCCGGCCACCGACGGTACCACCAGGCACCGCGCGCTTACGTATAACCCTAAGCGCTGCGCATCAGGAACAGGATATTCAGCGCCTGCTGGAGGGATTTTATGCAGCCATCAACGCTTAGTGTCAATAAATCTGCGATAGCAGCCTCTTTCAGCCGAGCGGCTAACAGTTATGACATCGTGGCTGCTTTTCAGCGCTTATGCGGCGAAAAACTGTTGGCGCGCGTGAGTAATTACGAAGGTCTGAAGGTGCTTGATGCGGGCTGTGGAACGGGATTCTTTAGCCGCCGGTTTCGACACGCAGGAGCGCAGGTGATCGCCCTCGATCTGGCAGCAGGCATGCTGGAGAAATCTCGTGGCAATGACAGCGCAGATGAGTATGTTCTCGCCGATATAGAACACATTCCATTGCCCGATGGCAGCGTGGATCTGTGCTTTAGCAATTTGGCGATCCAATGGTGTAGCTCTTTGCATGCGGCTCTAGCGGAAATGCATCGCGTTGTTAAACCTGGCGGTAAAGTGGTTTTTTCTTCTTTGGCTCAGGGGTCGCTTGCTGAGCTCGCTCAGGCTTGGCAGCAAGTTGATGGAAAAACACATACCAACCAGTTTCTCGCGTTTGAGGCGATAAAACTCGCCTGTGCGCCGTTTTCCCATGATTTGCAGTTAACGCAGGAAACCGAATTTTATCCTGATGTGATGACCCTGATGAAGTCTTTAAAAGGGATTGGCGCCACACATTTGCATCAAGGGCGAGATTCTGGGCTGACGAGCCGCGGCCGTTTTGAGCGGCTGGCTAGCGTTTATCCTCAACAAGAAGCCGGTTTTCCGCTGAGCTATCAGTTGGTGACGGGAGTTTTATATCGTGAATGAGCAAGAAAAAGATTTATCAAAACTAGGCGAAGCATGGTTTGTGACGGGAACGGACACGGAAGTAGGCAAAACGGTCGTCAGCGCCGCTTTGCTTGAGGCCGCAGCTAACATAGGCAAAGTGACGGCTGGATATAAGCCGGTTGCTTCGGGCAGTGAATGGCGCAATGGCGTGTTGCGCAACACGGACGCGTTAGCTTTGCAGTCCGCTTCATCCATATCGCTCAGTTATGCTGAGGTGAATCCCTACACTTTCGAAGAACCAACGTCACCGCATATTATTAGCGCGGATGAAGGCAAACCTATCGCGTTTTCAGTGATGTCTGAGGGCTTACAGGCATTGCGCAAAAAAGCTGACTGGGTTTTGGTAGAAGGGGCAGGAGGATGGTATACGCCGCTGAGTGAGTCCACTTCTTTTGCGCAATGGGCTCAACAAGAACAACTGCCTGTAATTCTTGTTGTCGGGGTTAAACTTGGTTGTATTAATCACGCTTTACTCACCGCTCAGGCAGTGCAACAGTCGGGGCTAAGGCTGGGAGGATGGGTAGCCAACTGTGTCATTGAGCCTGGGCCACGACATGCGGAGTATATGGCAACGCTGAGGCGTTTATTGCCCGTAGCCTGCCTTGGTGAAATTCCTCATTTTCCACAGGCGAATGCTAGGGCGTTGGCTCGATATTTAGATCTCTCATTCTTGTACTGATGCAATTTAGCGCTGTGCCAAATTGTTTTGCGCAGCGCATTCCATTCCTGTTGATTCCCTCTATTTCGTGTTTTCAATCCATAGTATCTTTCGCTCGTTTCAATAAAGGTTGTCAATTGACAACTCATTGTGTTTTTTTTAAGCTTGGAGCAGAAGATGAGTAGAGCGGTACATCCCAAAAAGGACATTGAGCAGGTTCTGAATTTCGTTGAGCAAAATGGGTGGCGCATTGAAGTGGGAGGGAGTCATGCATGGGGAAAAATGTATTGCCCGTACCCAAACGAAAAATGCCGCTGTGGTGAATTTTGCATCACGTGCATTTGGTCTACGCCAAAGAACGCGATGAATCACGCTCGTCAGCTCAAAAAAGTGGTGGAGCACTGTGCACATCATGAAAAGCAATCAACCTGAGGAGAAGGTATGAAGGATTACGAATTCACGCTGATTTTTTCTTTGTCGGACCAGAACGATGATCCGTCGAATTACATTGAGGCTTTAGGGGCTGCAGGGTGTACCGACGCCACCATTGGCATCGGAGTCAATGGGCGTATTGCACTGAGCTTTTGCCGTGAGGCAAAAGATGCGCGTGAGGCGATATCCAGTGCGATTAAGGATGTACTCAGCGCGATCCCAAACGCAGTGTTATCTGAAGCAGCGCCTGATTTTGTTGGGTTAACGGATATCGCGGAACGTGTGGGATTTTCTCGTCAGAATATGCGCAAATTGATGGAGCAAGGAGGAATGAGTTTCCCTGCGCCTTTACATCAGGGGAAGACCTCAATTTGGCATCTTGCTAACGTTCTGACATGGCTAAGGGATGTTAAACATTATGCCATTGATACCCGCTTGCTCGAGCTTGCAGCAGTGAATATGCAATGTAACTTGCATCGATCTCTTAACGAAGCCGATAGCCGCTATCAGCGAGAGATCACGGGCTGGTTGGAAAAGCCATGATTGTAAACTCATCATGTTTAGTGAATGCAACAAGCACAGCAAAAGTTTGTACAAAAGACTAACAATCAACCGGCATGAAAGGTATGTCGGGTTGAGGCTGGCGTTGAAAACTAAATGTGATCTAAAACACATAAAAGCCTGAGTGATCATTGCCCATTTATTGCTCATCACGGTGGTGCTCAAAATAAGTACAGCCGCATAGTCGTCGTTCATCATGCACATAAAAGATCAAGCGCAGAATCGCCGCATGACGAAATAAGTTTTCCGAGCAAGTGCTTTTGTTAGTGCGAATAAGTATATAAAGAAGAAAAAATAGCTAAAAAATTAACTAAAAAAAGCACTCCAGAGTCGATTTGCCAACAGATTGTCATTTTTCCGTAACTCAAGCGCCAAGCGGAGTGGTGCAAGTTATCCACTATTCCTGTGGATAACCTTGTGCATTAGGTTTAGAGAACTCGTTAAAATCCAGAGCCAGAGCGGCTTGCGCCTGCATTGGTTGTTATGGTGTCTATATTTTATAATCTTTAATATTCAATGGGTTATTTAAAATCAAGCAATAGGTTAAGAATTGTGTTGCGCAACGAATCGAGCTTGACAATCACCAGACAAAAAAGTTAATTCGCGCGGTGTCTTGGGGATAAATGTCACCACCAGGTGAAAATTGTAAAACAGATGTAATTTGTCGTTTTAAGCTGCCCCATTTCGTCGCAAACAACCGAGAGAGAATGTACAAAACGGTGCATAGATGGTTTAAAGCTGGATTTATATCCAGTATCATGAGATTTCAATCGCTGATGAATGTGCGCAAACCATTTTGTCAGTGGCAAAATTTGGCAGGACTTCCGTACTCAATGCCTGATGATTCGGTATTTGAAACGGTGTAGCCCTACTAAGAGACAAATGCATTTCAGCAAGGTGTTGATCCATGAGTAAAACGTTCAAGTTGCATTCTACATTCAAGCCAGACGGCGATCAGCCAGAGGCTATTCGTCGTTTAGAGGCTGGTTTAGAGAACGGCTTGGCTCATCAGACACTGTTGGGGGTTACGGGGTCGGGTAAGACCTTTACGATTGCCAACGTAATTGCCGATCTTAACCGCCCAACCATGGTTATGGCTCCGAATAAAACCCTCGCCGCACAGCTCTACGGCGAAATGAAGCAGTTTTTCCCTGAAAATGCCGTTGAGTATTTTGTCTCTTATTACGATTACTATCAGCCTGAAGCCTATGTGCCGAGTTCTGACACCTTTATCGAGAAAGACTCCTCGGTAAACGAACATATTGAGCAAATGCGGCTTTCAGCTACCAAAGCGTTGCTTGAACGTAAAGACGTCATTGTGGTGGCTTCTGTTTCTGCCATCTATGGTTTGGGCGATCCTGATGCCTACCTCAAGATGATGTTGCATCTAACGCGTGGGATGATTATCGATCAGCGCGCCATTTTGCGTCGTTTATCTGAATTGCAATACGCACGTAATGACCAAGCGTTTCAGCGCGGTACGTTCCGTGTTCGTGGTGAAGTGATCGACATTTTCCCCGCAGAGTCGGAAGACGAGGCGCTGCGCGTCGAGTTGTTTGACGAAGAAGTCGAACGACTATCGCTATTTGATCCTTTAACCGGACAATTGATACAAGAAGTTCAGCGCTTTACGGTTTATCCAAAGACGCATTACGTTACGCCGCGCGAGCGTATCCTACAGGCGATGGAAGAGATTAAGGTCGATTTAGCAGAGCGCAGGCAGGTACTGTTGGCCAACAATAAACTGCTGGAAGAGCAGCGTTTGACGCAGAGAACCCAATTTGACCTCGAAATGATGAACGAGTTGGGCTACTGCTCTGGCATCGAAAACTATTCCCGCTATCTCTCGGGTCGTAAGCCGGGCGAAGCGCCTCCTACGTTGTTTGACTATTTACCCGCCGATGGTTTGCTGGTCATCGATGAGTCCCACGTAACTATTCCACAAATTGGTGGGATGTATCGAGGTGACCGAGCGCGTAAAGAAACGCTGGTGGAATACGGTTTCCGCTTACCGTCCGCCCTAGATAACCGTCCGATGAGATTTGAAGAGTTTGAGGCGCTAGCACCGCAAACTATTTATGTATCGGCAACGCCGGGTAATTATGAGCTGGAAAAATCCGGTGGCGATATTGTTGATCAGGTCGTTCGTCCAACGGGTCTATTGGATCCGTTAATTGAAGTTCGCCCAGTAGCAACACAGGTGGATGATTTACTGTCTGAGATTCGAATTCGTGAAGCGATTAACGAGCGTGTGCTTGTGACTACGCTGACCAAGCGTATGGCTGAGGATTTAACTGAGTATCTGGATGAACACGGTGTACGAGTTCGCTATCTGCACTCTGATATTGATACCGTGGAGCGTGTGGAGATTATTCGCGATCTACGCCTTGGCGAATTTGACGTTTTGGTTGGGATCAACCTGTTACGAGAAGGGCTCGACATGCCTGAAGTCTCGCTGGTGGCTATTTTAGACGCGGATAAAGAAGGTTTCCTGCGTTCTGAACGTTCGTTGATCCAGACTATTGGCCGAGCAGCGCGTAACCTTAATGGTAAGGCGATTTTGTATGGCGATCGCATTACCAACTCGATGGAAAAAGCGATTGGCGAGACCGAACGTCGCCGAGCGAAACAGCAAGCCTATAACCTTGAGCACGGTATTACACCTCAGGCGCTGAATAAGAAAGTCTCTGATATTCTGCAACTGGGGGAAGCATCGTCACGTAGTAAAGGAAAACATGGGCGTAGCAGCAAAGCCGCGGAGTCTTCAGCAGCGTACCAAGCTCTGTCTCCAAAACAAATTGAGCAGAGAATTCGTGATTTGGAAGCGCAGATGTATAAACATGCTCAGAACCTTGAGTTTGAGGAAGCCGCAAGCTTAAGAGACGATATTCAGGCGCTGCGCGATCAGTTTATTGCGATGTCTTAGCCTCTGGCGTGATGCTCACATCGGGCACTGTGGTGGCTTGCACTCTTTGGCCGCAGTCAGTATGGTGTGCGAAAAATTTACCAAACTCGCAACGAGTTAATCGCTGACAGGAATTTCCATGAGCGCTCAATCTTCTAAAGACCCTTTGCACGGCGTTACGCTTGAAGCTTTGCTGACATCTCTGGTAGCGCGTTATGGCTGGGCTGAACTAGCTAAAATCATCAACATCAACTGCTTTAAGAGCGATCCGAGCATTAAATCTAGCCTTAAGTTTTTGCGTCGTACCCCATGGGCGCGACAAAAAGTTGAAGAGTTATATATTGATTCACTTGCGGATGTTCCCGCGGCGGCTTCTGTCACGCCTGCAGAAAGTCCTTGGGATAAATGGAAAGGAAAGAAATTATCTGACAGTTAGATTGATAAGGCTAGCGGCCCCGCAGGCGCGAGCTCGGCTAGCCAAAATTGAGACTGTTTTAGCCTGCGTTTTGCAATTCTCTGATCCGAGTCAGTAATCCATTAACGCCATCATCAATCAACCGATCGGTAATATCGTTAGCGCCTTGAATCAGGTAAGGCTCTAGCCAATGCATTCCCACCAAATGACACATATTGTTAAATGGCAGGAGTAAATCCGCTACCGGATATCGGTTATATCCCTCGGCGGTATACGCCTGTGCATTACCGCCGGTTGAAGTCGCTATCATGAGTGATTTACCGTGTAGCGCTTTGCCTTCGCTACCGTAAGCAAAACCATAGGTTAATACCGCATCTTGCCACTCTTTCAAAATAGCCGGTGAGCTATACCAATAGAAAGGGAACAGCATAATGACAATATCGTGTTCCTTGAGCAGCTTTTGCTCACGCTCAATATCAATGGAATAGTCTGGATATTCACGCATTAGCTCATTAACGGTCACATTTTTCTGAGTTTTCAAGGCATCAATGGCGGCATGGCTTATACGTGATTGATCGGGAAAGCGGTGGGCGGCTAAAACCAAAATTTTTTTCATAGAATTTCCAGTTACGTTTATTGCGATGGCGGCATTTTTCCATTTTTATCTTTGCTGGTGTAGCCTGTAAACATGCAAATCTGTTTCAACCAAAGGTTAATAGCATGTCACTGCCAACTGATGTCTATCGATTAATTCCCGCATTTTTGGCATCAGCCGATGCGCAAAGCTTTTCTGCTGCGGCTCGTCAATTAGGCATCAGTGCAGCCGCCGTTAGCAAGAATGTGAGAGTGCTAGAAACGCGTTTAAATATGCGCTTATTCGCACGTAATACCCATTTCGTGGTGTTAACCGAGGAGGGACGTCAATTTCGCCAGCGGATAGCACCGGTCTGGCAGGCATTAAATCAGGCATTGGACAATCGTTCTCCCTATGAAGAACCTTCAGGATTAGTGCGCGTCAGCGTGATCCCCGGCTTTGGCCGACATCGTCTCATGCCGTTGATTCCTGTTTTTCAGCAACGTTTTCCTCAGGTGCGGATCGATCTTGAAATGGAACCGCGTTTGGTTAACCTGATAGCCGAGAATATTGATGTAGCTATCGGTCAGAGAACGGCGACAGACAGTCGTCTGATTGGACGCGAACTAGGCTCCGCATCGAGTAACATGGCGGCGTCTCCGAACTATTTAGCTCGCTTTGGTATACCGCAAACTTTGGGCGATCTGGCGTCACATCGCCGTTTACTGCATCGCAATCCGGGTAACGGTAAATTACTGTGCTGGTGGGATGATGAAACTAGCGTAAGTGAAGAGCAGGCGGCTTTTATTTCCACATCGCCAGATACGCTGGTTGATGCGGCACTTTGCGATATGGGAATTGTGTGTTTGGCTGATTGGTATCTTGAAGAGCATTTTCGTAATGAGCGTCTGATACCTATTCTTAAACCATTTTGGCCGCGTCCACGCTCCATGCACATTTGGTATCCCTCGGCGGATTTGCCGCCGAGAGTGCGAGCATGGGTAGACTTTGTGTTAGCTCAGTTTCCACCCCAAGCTTAGGTATAACGGTATTTTATTACTGACGCATGCTGATGGCCATGCGATTGAAGGCGTTCATTAAGCTGATGGCGAAGGTCAAATCGGCGATTTCGGCATCGCTAAAGTGTGTTTTTAGCTCTGCAAACAGCTCATCCGAGGTTCCACAGTAGGAGATATCCGTTACCGCTTCAGCCCACGCTAACGCAGCACGCTCGCGCTCATCAAAAGGCTCAGCCATACGCCATCCGGCTAAAATATCCATTTTGTTTTGACTATAGCCCGCTTTGCGCAGCGCGGTGCTGTGCATATCTAAACAAAATGCGCAGCCGTTAATTTGCGAAATGCGTAGGTAAACTAATTCTACAATATGCCCTAGAGAGCTTTTACTTAATGCCATACTGGTTTGGATGAGGCCGTTGTAGGCTTCTGGGGATAGTTTGCCATAGGCGAGACGGAGTTGAGACATGTTGTTTTCTCCACAAATAGGTGAGTTATTGCATCATTTTGATGGTGCAGTCATTGTTTGATAGCACGACTTTACGCTGAATATGGACTAGCATATAGAGCCATATTTTGACTGTTTTTATAGGCCATAAAATGGCAGCGTCCTACGAATTCCTTTTTGTTGATCCTTCGTCCAAAGAACCCCTCTATCGTCAGATTTATCAGCGTATTAAGTCAGCGATTGCCGATGGCGTACTTTCATCGGGTGAACGATTGCCTTCGTTGCGGGGGGTAGCCAGCGATCTTAACGTGGCGCGAGGAACGGTTGAGGCTGCCTATGCGTTGCTTAGCGGTGAAGGATATATCGAAAACAGCGGTCAAGGAGGGACGCGAGTCTCCCTACGATTAATAGCACCTAAATTAACAGAGACGTCAAAAAAGCTCGCTGAAATGCCACGCCATGCAGGTATGCCGTTACCTTCTGCGCAATTACTGCCATTTCAATTGGGTATTCCGGCTTTGGATGCATTTCCGCTCGGCCAGTGGAACCGACTATTGGCGCAGTGCGCACGACATACCACCAGAGAGGAACTTTCTCATCCTGCCCCGCAAGGCTATTTGCCGTTGCGAGAGGCATTAGCGGGGTATTTACAAATTTCGCGTGGTATCCGCTGTTCGGCACCGCAAATCTTTATTGCCGCGGGGTATCGGTCAGCATTATCGCTGATTGCGCACGCTGTTTTATCACGTGATGATTCTGTTTGGCTTGAGGAGCCCTGTTTTCCTTTCCCGTGGCATGTATTGCAGAGTTTGGGGGTCAGCACCATTCCTGTGCCAGTGGATGACCAAGGGATATGCGTGGAGCAAGGGATTAAACAGTCCCCTCAGGCGCTCGCTGCCTTGGTGACTCCTGCGCACCATAGCCCATTGGGGCTGAGTTTAAGTTTGCCGCGGCGTATGCAGCTATTAGCATGGGCTCAGCATGAACAGCGCTGGATTATTGAGGATGACTATGACGGAGAATTCCATTATCAAGGGCACCCGCTACCCGCGCTGAAAAGTTTAGACCGGCTTGACCGCGTACTGTACGTTGGAACGTTGAGCAAAGTCCTTTTCCCCGGATTGCGTATCGCGTATGTAGTGGTTCCCGAGCAGTTACTCCCTCAGTTCCATCAAACTCTACGCACCTATCCTTGCGTTTGTCCCACATTGATGCAGGCTACCGCGGCGCAGTTTATTCATTCAGGTCAGTTTTACCGGCATCTTAAAAAAATGCGTAGCCTCTATGCTCAGCGCCGAATGTGGCTGGCTCAGGCGTTGAAGCAGCAAACACAATATCCATTAACGACGGAGCTTCAGGCTGGTGGGATGCATCTGTTAGTGCGGTTGCCTGACTGTTTTGACGATACTTTGGTTGAACGAGAAGCGCGTGTACAAGGGCTTGCAGTGGAAGCGCTGAGCGTCTGGTATCACGATACTGTTCACGTTTCGCAAGGGATTATTCTCGGATTCACTAACGTTGAAAGTGAAGAGATGGCGCAGCGTTGGGTTAACATCTTGCTGAATGTTTTGGCGCGCTGTTCAACCATTGCGGATAGGCGCTGAACTCAGTACCATTTGCGCCTCAATTTTTCGCCTTTGATACGGTGGTAGACCATACCCATGCAGACAGTAAAACGCGTGCTTTTAGCACCGATGGAAGGCGTTCTCGATTCTCTAGTCCGTGAATTGCTCACGGAGGTGAATGACTACGATCTATGCATCACCGAATTTGTTCGCGTGGTGGATAGCTTATTACCTGAAAAAGTGTACTACCGACTCTGCCCCGAGCTGGCACATCAGAGCCGTACGCCTTCAGGAACCGCGGTTCGCGTACAGTTATTAGGACAGTATCCGCAGTGGCTGGCAGAAAATGCCGCCCGCGCCGTGGAACTTGGTTCTTGGGGGGTGGATTTAAACTGTGGTTGCCCATCAAAGATGGTTAACGGTAGCGGTGGCGGAGCAACGTTACTGAAAGATCCTGAGATGATTTATCAGGGTGCTAAAGCAATGCGCGAGGCGGTGCCGGCACATTTGCCTGTAACGGTAAAAGTGCGTCTGGGCTGGGACTCAGGCGATCGTCAGTTTGAGATAGCAGATGCTGTTGAGCAGGCCGGAGCAACTGAAATCACTGTTCATGGCCGAACCAAAGAAGATGGCTATAAGGCTGAGAAGATCAATTGGGCGGCTATAGGCAAGATCCGTCAGCGTTTGAGCATTCCGGTGATTGCCAACGGTGAAATTTGGGACTGGCAAAGTGCGCAGGATTGCATGGCGACTACTGGCTGTGACTCGGTCATGATCGGTAGAGGGGCGCTGAATGTGCCGAATCTGAGCCGAGTGATCAAATACCATGAGCCGAAAATGCCGTGGCCTGAGGTCATGCTGCTACTTAAAAAATATGTGCGTCTGGAAAAGCAGGGCGATACCGGCTTATATCACGTTGCTCGAATTAAACAGTGGCTTGGCTATTTGCGCAAAGAATATACAGAAGCCTCGGAAGTTTTCAGTGAGATTAGGGCATTAAAAACCTCATCAGACATTGCGCGTGCGATTGAGAGGCTTTAGCCATATTTCCGCACCATTAATCTTTTTCAATAGCAGGACAATGGATTCGTTTTGTCATCATCCTTCCTCCAAAAACGTTAATCAGCAATCCCAGCATAATCAGTAACAAACCATAGATTTGCAGGCTAGCGATTTTCTCTCCTAAAATCAGTGCCCCACTGGTGAGTCCCACTACTGGGACGAGTAGCGCAAAGGGCGTCACACGCCAGGTTTCATAGCGGGTAAGTAAACGCCCCCAGAGGCCATATCCAACGTGAGTTGAGAGAAATGCGATGTAGCAGAGTGCCAAAATTGTAGGAAGATGAATATTTGTCAGGCTGTTTTCAATGGCCGCTTGTCCCTCGAATAGCCATGAACAAAGCAGGAATGGCAGGATTGGCACTAGAGCACTCCAAACAACTAACGACATGATGCTGGTCGTGCCAGCGTTTTGCATGATGGAACGATTAGTGATATTGCCGCATGCCCATGAAAAGCCGGCTGCTAAAGTAAACAGGAGGGCGATTAGCGGAATATCGGTTAAGTTCCCCGTCATCCCACCTTTGGCAAGTACAAACATTCCAGCAGCGGCAAGCAGGATGCCCACGATTTGGCTACGTTTGACTTTTTCGCCCAGAATAAGTGCGCCTAGTAGTACGCTGAAGAAAACCTGTGATTGCAAAACGACGGAGGCAATACCAGACGGCATTCCCAGATTGATTGCGCAGAATAAAAAAGCAAATTGTGCAAAGCTGATTGTCAGGCCATAAATGACAATCCCTTTCAGCGGGATCTTTGGGCGTGGAATAAAGAAAATGGCAGGAATGACCACGAATATAAAGCGTAATGCACCAAGCAATAAAGGTGGCATACCGTGCAGGCCAACTTTGATCACGACAAAGTTTACGCCCCAAATAACCACGACGCACAGCGCTAACAGCATATCTCTAACGGACATTCTTTACTCCTTGAAGAGACGCATTTTTATTTCTGAAAGTGGCTTGAATGGAAAACTATAGCTAAAGTCTTCAGGGGGAGAAACCACGTCACTGGATATGTCTAGAATAAAGACAAAGGCCGCATCGTTCCGCTCCTCGGCTGCGCAGCAAACCGTGATATAGGGGATTCAACAGAACATTCTGCTTATTAGAGGGAAACGCCATGAGTGATTGGGATCCGGAGCTTTATTTACGTTTTGAAGCTGAAAGAACGCGGCCTGCACGTGAGTTGCTTGCCAGAATCGATCGCCCAGATGCACAACGGGTGAGTGATTTAGGGTGTGGTCCCGGCAATAGTACTGAGCTTTTGGCTCAGTCTTGGCCACAGGCGCAGGTGACCGGTGTTGATACCTCATTGGCGATGCTGCAAAAAGCGCAAAAAAGGTTGCCGTACTGTTCCTTTGTACAATCTGATATTAGCCACTGGCAGCCAGATGAAGCACAGGATGTTATCTACGCTAACGCTGCGTTGCAGTGGGTGTTAGATCATGAAACGCTGCTGCCGCATTTAGTGTCGCAGCTGGCTGATAATGGGATCCTTGCGATCCAAATGCCGGATAATCTCAATCAACCGTCTCATGCGTTGATGCGTAAAGTGGCTTCTGAGGGGCCGTGGACGTATTTGAATGCTGAAGCAGAGTCCGTACGTAAAAAGCTTCTAACGACGGAAGAGTATTATGATCTGCTGGCTTTGCAGGGCTGCGAGGTGGATATCTGGCGCACCACTTATTATCACGTGATGCCATCTGTCTCGGCGATTATTGAGTGGCTGAGTTCCACCGGGCTGCGTCCCTTCCTTGATAAGTTGGACGAGGAACAACAACCTGAGTTTCTTCGCCGTTACTTAAATGAGCTGGAAAAGGTCTATACCCCACGTGCTGATGGAAAAGTGCTGCTCGCGTTTCCGCGGCTGTTTATTGTTGCTCGCAACGTTGAAAACGGCGCTATTTAAGAGGTTAGCGTTTTGGTTAGGTAGCAACGCTGCTGATCTTTAGGATAATCATTGGGTGGAAGCTGTAGTTAATAGCCCTGTTTCCCGTAAATTCATGGTCGTTCTTCAGATGAATAATGTTATTAAGCATTAACCCAGCAAATGAATTGATGCTTGAATATGTGGCTCACAAACAGAAACATAATTCTCACATCTTCTCGTAGCTGAAATATTCACGTTAAGAGTATGATTATCGCCAGCTTGTCGGCCTGCAGCCTACGTGTGGCGTGGCAAGCCGCGTTCCGAGGATTTTTGCATACCCATTTGTGCTCCCCTCGGTGTCATCGAACATTTGATTGATATGTGATCATGCCTGTAAAACTTCGATATTCCTTATTAAGCCTGCTGCTGCTGGGCAGCAGCGTGGCTAGCGTTCCTAATGTGCTTGCAAGCGAGAACGCGCCAACAACGCACAATGCCTCATCGTTGGTATTGGCGTCAGGCAGTGCAATGGTGGTGGATTTAAAAACGCATAACGTCATTTATTCGAGTAATCCTGATGTGCAGGTGCCTATTGCCTCAATTACCAAATTAATGACGGCAATGGTTGCGTTAGATGCCAAGCCCGCCATGGATGAAGTCATTTCTGTGGATATCCACAATACCAAAGAATTAAAAGGCGTCTTTTCTCGCGTACGCGTGGGCAGTGAAGTGAGTCGTCGTCAGATGATGCTTATGGCGCTTATGTCGTCAGAAAACCGCGCAGCGGCGAGCTTGGCTCACCACTATCCTGGCGGCTACAATGCGTTTATTAAGGCGATGAATGCTAAAGCACGTTCATTAGGGATGACACATACGCGATACGTTGAACCAACGGGGCTTTCCGTCAATAATGTTTCAACCGCGCGTGATTTAACCAAGCTGTTAGCTGCCAGCAAAAATTATCCTTTGATTAGCCAGCTTAGCACCACCGAAACTCAGTCGGTGACTTTCTCGAATCCGGTCTATACCGAAACATTTAACAACACTAACCATTTGGTGCGTAATGATAAATGGGCAATTCAGTTGACCAAAACGGGGTTCACCAATCAGGCGGGACACTGTTTGGCGATGCGTACCACCATCGGTGGCCGTCAGGTGGCGTTAGTGGTTCTCGATGCCTTTGGCAAATATACCCACTTTGCTGACGCGAATCGTCTGCGTGACTGGATGCTGACCGGTAAGGCCGCACCAGTTCCTGCTGCGGCATTAAGCTACAAAAAACAAAAGGGCATACATCAAGCTGGCAGCGTACAGGTTGCTGAAAATAAATAATTTTTGATTTGAGGGTGATTCCCCTAAACGAATCAGAATTCATTCGCGGCAGAGGAAAATACCTCTGCCGCTTTTTTATGACTGCACCAAGTTCAGAGATTAACGCGACATTTTTCCCCCTTGCCCCTATGATTATCTCAGTGATTAAAGCTTAAGGATTTCAATGTGGCTGGTGGTAGTTTACTGACGTTATTAGATGATATTGCTTCGGTGCTGGATGACGTGGCGCTGATGAGCAAAATGGCTGCGCGCAAAACCGCAGGCGTTTTAGGTGATGATTTAGCGCTAAATGCGCAGCAGGTGACAGGCGTTTCAGCCGATCGAGAGTTGCCGGTAGTATGGGCGGTAGCAAAGGGATCGTTGCTTAATAAGGTGATTTTAGTCCCGCTAGCGCTGTTAATTAGCGCTTTCGCGCCGTGGGCGATTACTCCGCTACTGATGCTGGGCGGCGCTTTTCTTTGCTATGAAGGCTTTGAAAAGCTGGCTCATAAAGTCATGCACGGCAAAGAGGAAAAGCACTCATCCGAATCGAAACCTGAAGAAAAAGTGCCAGACGATTTACGAGCGTACGAGAAAAGTAAGGTAAAAGGCGCAGTGCGTACCGACTTTATTCTATCTGCAGAAATTGTCGCGATCACTCTAGGCACGGTAGCGAGTGCACCGTTTCTCCAGCAGGTGATTGTGCTCAGCGGTATTGCGTTGGTGATGACGCTGGGTGTTTACGGCATTGTGGCAGGTATCGTAAAACTGGACGATTTAGGCCTGTGGATGAGTCAAAAAAGCTCGGCGCTGCTTCAACGTGTCGGTGGCTGGATCGTGGATGCTGCCCCTTATCTGATGAAAATCCTCTCCGTAGTGGGAACGGCCGCGATGTTTATGGTCGGTGGCGGTATTATCGTGCATGGCCTACCGTGGATTCACCACTATTTTGAGCATTTAGCCGAAAGCGGAGCTGATTTGCCAACAATAGGCACCGTTATTTCTGGCATAGGTCCCACAGTGCTGAATATGGTGTTTGGCGTTATCGCTGGCGCAGTGGTTCTGCTGGTGGTCAGCGGAGTAGGGAAGTTGATTCCTAGGAAGGGGTGAGGTTTTGTTGGTATATATCACTGGTTAATATTTTGCCATCCTGTTGTTTATGAGGCTTGAGTGAAATATTTCGTTCGCCTGTCATTGATGTGACTACTATGTAATATTCCGTCCGCCAGTTCATACTGAGCTTCATCGATACACTGATGAAGGCGTACGGGCAGAGACCACCAGCGCGTGGTCTCTGCACTCGCGCGCTTTTATCCGAGACGCCATCTCCGCTCCGGTTTGGTATCGCCCATCCAGGGCGCCCCAAACTCCGTCACGACATCCCTGTCGTGCCGGCTCTCCCAGCCAAGACTTAAACTAAAAAACCAAAAATCGTTTTGATTTTGTCTTTTGTCTTTTGTCTTTTGTCTTTTGTCTTTTTGGTTTTGACCTTGACCTTTTCCTGCACATTACCGGACAGCCGAGTGAATCATGCAGGTTAGGATTCGCCGATTGAGATCGGCGAAAGAACGACGGAGGCATGGATGCCGATTGTCGTTCGTTCCGTCAAAACCGGAATGATGAAACGAGGGCACCCGCGCAGCGGGCTGGGAGGGGGTGCCAAGCTGGGGTGTCGGGGGGCAGCGATTGGCCCCCCGACTCGGACGCCTGCACGGAGTTCATGTCGGTTTCGGTGCATTAGGCGTACGAAATCTACTTCATAAACTTATGCATACGAAACCTACGCTACAAACTTATGCATACAAAACCTACTCCACAAACTCATGCATACAAAACCTTTAACCGTTCAAGCACAAAAAGATCTAGGCGGCATATAAGCCGCCGAAATTAAAACCCCTTAGAAAATTAACTTAAACACCCCAGTAATCGTCAGCAGCCCCACAATAAATATAATCGCAATAACCCATAATAATATTTTCATTTGCTGCTCCTTATTTGCTGATAAAAAACGCCCGTAATGGGCGCTAGTCATATGAGTATAGATAAAGATAAGCAAATGTGCGGGTTATCGGTTATTACCAGCCCTGAACCGCGCCACCGTTAAAGATTTTCTCAGCCGCGGCAGCAACTTCCGGTGATTCATAAGACTTAACAAAATCGCGTACGTTAGCGGCATCTTTATTATCTTCTCGAGTGACAATAATGTTTACATAAGGAGATTCCTTATCCTCAATAAATACACTGTCTTTCACCGGTGATAACCCTGTCTGTTGCAGATAGGTAGTGCTGATAATAGCCACGGTGACTTTCGGGTCTTTTAATACGTGCGGGAGCTGTGCACCTTCTAGCTCCATAATGTTCAGATTTAACGGATTAGAGGTGATATCAATGGATGTTGGCAGTAAGCCTTTATCCTGATTAACCGTTATCAGCTTTTCTTTTTGTAATAACAGTAATGCGCGGCCTAAATTGGTCGGGTCATTGGGGATTGCAATAGTGTCGCCTTTTTTTAACTCTGAAACATTTTTGATTTTGTCGGAGTAACCCGCCATTGGGAAAACAAAGGTATTGCCAACGGCCACTAATTTATAACCATGTGCCTTATTCTGTTCAGCAAGATAAGGTCGGTGTTGGAATACGTTAGCATCCAGCTCACCTTTATCGGTGGCATCGTTAGGCAGCAGAGAACCACTGAACCCCACTAGCTCAACGTCTAATCCGTATTTCTCTTTCGCCACTTTCTGCGCAACTTCAGCCACATCTTGCTCGGCACCGTTAATCACGCCGACTTTTATATGATTTGCTTGGTCAGCTTTGTTATCGCAACCGGTCAGAAACAACGCTCCTAGCGCAGTCGCCAGTAATATGGCCGATAAACGAAATTTCATATTAACCATCCTTATAAAATAAGCGAAAATAATACTAATTTATTAAATGTTTATCCGCGTATAGGCGGTCTTATAATGTGAGTCTAACCTAGACTAAAAACAACAATCTATTTATTCAATGTTATAACTAAATAGCATTAATAAAAACTTTTTGAGACTATAAAAGATTTGCTATTTACCTTTGTTTTTATGTAAGCGTTCTATACTGAAAGTGAGGGAAAAATGTTGATAAACGTTTATCCCGCATCAGACGTCAGGGGGGGTGTCATGAGTAACCATGTTTGGGGACTGTTATCGCATCCGGCACAGGAGTTCCGGCAAATACGGCAGGAAAATGAGTCGGTATCGCATATCTATACTCACCATGTGCTGCTGATGGCTGCTATTCCTGTTGTCTGCTCTTTTATTGGTACTACCCAGTTTGGCTGGGATTTCGGCGGTGATCGCGTTTTTAAAGTGTTGCCAATGACGGCATTAGCCATTGCCGTTGTATTTTACGGGCTAATGCTAGCCGCGGTGGGTTTTGTTGGTATGGTCATTCGCTGGATGGCTCGGGAATATGAAAACTGCCCGAGTTTAAATCGTTGTATCGTGTTTGCGGGCTATGTCGGTACGCCCATGTTTCTAAGCAGTATCGTATCAATCTATCCGATGGTATGGCTGTGCATGCTCGCGGTTATCGTGGGGGTATGTTATAGCGGTTATTTGTTGTATCGCGGTATTCCGAATTTTCTCGGTATCACTGAAGATCAAGGGTTTATTTTCTCTGGATCGACCTTCGCAATCGGTGTGTTGGTACTCGAGTTACTATTGGGGATTACCGTTATCATGTGGGGCTATGGTTCGCATATTTTCTAGCCCTGCGGTGTTCAACGCAGTAGAAGTGAAAACGTTTTGTTGATTATAACCTAGCAGGCGCTGGAGTTTACCTTCAGCGCCTTTTTCACGCCATTACGCTGGTCAAAAAGGCTCACGCTTTTTTGTTCCGCCACTCGAATTATTTGCGGAAAAATAGGCGCACTATTTCTTATTCAGCATCGCTTTGAGATCGGCAAACGGGTTATAGGTGGCTTCGCCGACGTCTTTCTGCGCATCTTCACCCGCAATCACGGTGGAACCATACTGGTCAGCTTCGGTATATTTCGAATGCTCATGATCGTGGCAGTACAAGCACAATAGTTCCCAATTGCTGCCGTCTTCTGGGTTATTGGTGTGGTCGTGATCGATATGATGTACGGTGAGCTCGCGCAGGTTTGAGTACACAAACTCGCGTGAACAGCGGCCACACACCCATGGATAAATTTTAAGTGCTTTTTCACGATAGCCAGTTTCTAGACGGGCGTAGTTCTTAGGGATGATTGCCATGAGGACAGACCTTAACAAGACTGGGGAATATTCACCTATATTAGGTGAATTTACATCGCACTCCAATCTTTGCCTGATTTATGAACGAACATAGATAATAATCCCGGCCAGAATAACGCCGCCGACGCCGCCCAAAGTCAGCAATGCCATTCCGGCGATAATTGCTTTTTTCAGCATGATTCTTCTCCTCAATACGGTTGCGGCGATTATACCCTGCCGACGCCCTCTGCTCTAACCATTTTGTAACATTCAAGTCACTTTTCTGTTGTGGTTTATATTCATTTAAGTAATAAAAATAAATTATTAAGTATTTAATGGAATTATAGATTTCAGAAATACTGAGCCTCACCTGATTTAGGGAGTGACTCATTGATGAAAAAAGCAATTCGCGGTATGCGGTCATCACATTACTTACATGCCGAACAGCAAAGCCGCATTGGTGCGTGGAAACGCCAGTGGGTCTGGCGCAGTGAGCTCCCAACATGGTGTGTCCTGATTGCCATATATGCTGGCTGGGCGTTGGTGGTTTACCACTGGGAACAACTGGGGAAATGGCTAGGGACGCCGCTGTTGGTGTTGTTAGCCTGTTGGTATATGTCGCTTCAGCACGAGCTCATCCACGGTCATCCTACCCGTTGGCCACGTGTTAATCAGCTCTTAGGATTGATGCCGCTGGCGGTCTGGTATCCCTTTGGCATTTATCGTGATTCGCATCTGGCCCATCACCGCGATGCGTCGCTGACTCATCCGTTGGAAGATCCTGAATCGTACTATTTCAGTGAGTGTCGATGGAAGAATTCATCGGCAATGTGGCGTAGGGTTATTTGGCTGCGGAATACCTTTTTTGGCCGCATGATTATTGGACCTGCACTGGGGATTGGTGCGTTGGTTAAGGGGGAACTCGGCGATATTATGCAGGGCGAGAGCAAAAAAATTGCCATGTGGCTGATCCATTTATCATTACTCGGTTTGATTCTGTGGATCGTACAGTTGGCGGGGATGTCAGCGTGGTGGTATCTACTGGCGATTAGCTATCCGGCCTTAGGTTTGGCGATGGTTCGCTCGTTTTACGAACACCGAGCGGTGGACGATCCCTCAGCCCGTTCTATTATTAATGAGGCGGCGTGGCCGTGGCGGCTGCTGTTTTTAAATTTGAATTACCACATTGTGCACCATGATTTACCCAGCTTGCCGTGGTATGGATTGCGCAAGGTCTATTTGGCTTATCGCATGGAGTATCGGCAAAGGAATCAGGGATTTGTGGTTCAGGGATATTCACAGTGGTGGCGGCAATATGCATGGCGTTCGATAAATGTCACGCAACATCCGTTAATGGCTTTGACCCGCGATGAGTCACCGGAGCACCTAGGCTCTGGCGACCGCAATAATAATGATGAGGAACCGTTATGGCAGGAAATTTATCTATGGGACGCAAGATTCTGGCATCTTTGGCGTTGATGGGGGCTTCTATCTGCGCTGCACAGGCCGCGGATGCGGTCACCGTGGGCTCTAAGATTGACACTGAGGGTTCCTTACTTGGCAACCTCATTGTGCAAACGCTGGATGCCAACGGGATCAAAACGGTGAATAAAACCCAGCTTGGTACGACTAAAGTGCTGCGCGGCGCAATTACCGCCGGTGAAATTGATATCTATCCAGAATATACCGGTAACGGCGCTTTCTTCTTTGCCGATGAAAATGATCCAGCATGGAAAAATGCGCAGCAGGGGTATGACAAAGTGAAGCAGTTGGATTTGGCGAAAAACCAGATCGTGTGGCTTACGCCCGCTCCGGCTAACAATACATGGAGTATCGCGGTGCGCAACGATATCGCACAGCAAAACCATTTGGAATCGTTAGAAGATTTGTGGAAATGGTTAAAACAGGGCGGTAAATTTAAACTGGCGGCTTCCGCTGAGTTTATCGAACGCCCAGATGCGCTGCCTGCGTTTGAAAACGCCTATGGCTTCAAACTGGATCAAGATCAGCTGTTGTCCTTGGCGGGCGGTGATACAGCGGTGACGATTAAGGCTGCGGCAGAACAAACATCGGGCGTGAATGGTGCAATGGCGTATGGCACCGACGGCCCAGTGGCCGCGCTGGGTTTGAAAACCTTGAGCGATCCTAAAGGCGTGCAGCCTATTTATGCACCAACGCCAATCGTGCGCGAAGCGACGCTGAAAGCTCATCCTGAAATTGCTACTGTGCTGAAGCCCGTGTTTGAATCTCTGGATGGACCAACTCTGCAAAAATTGAATGCCAAAATTGCGGTTGATGGTCAAGATGCGAAAAAAGTCGCTGCAAAATATCTGAAAGATAAGGGTTTTGTTAAGTCTTGAGTTAACTATCTCTCATCTCCCGTTTAACGGCGGGAGATATTTGCTTTGCCTCACTCTCTGATGATGAGAGATAAAACTATAGGGAATCTTGTTTTGGTAAAAAACAGAGTTGTTCTCACACTCTGGCTGCTGATGATGCTGGCTTTATGGCAAATGCCGCTGCTCACTCAGGCTGCAAACCGTTTGGTGTCTGGTAGCGGTGTACCGTTGGGAGAGATTATTCATGGTTACGCATGGATATTGATTCTGCCGTTTCCTGTGTTATTCCTTCTGTGTTTTTGCCCGCAAAACCGAAGCTCACTGTGGCTGATTTATTTGATCAGCGGTGCGCTGTTTGCTGGGTTAATGCTGTTGATTGCTTGGCAGTCCCATCTTTTAGCGGGTGATGAAGATACCTTAGTGCGCGTTTCTTTGGGTGGTGCATTTTGGCTCATTGGCGCTTTGGCTCTGCTATGTGGAGCAGATGCCGTCAGCCGACTCACCAAAAGCAGCGGGCTACGTATTCTAGCGGCGTTGTTGATCCTCGCACCTGTGCCTATTTTGCTGCTCAGCGGTGCGCTCGATACGCTCTCTTTGATGAAGGAGTATGCCAACCGCGATGATGTGTTTAATCAGGCTCTTGGTCAGCATTTGGCTCTGCTATTGAGCACGCTGTCATTCGCTTTGATCATAGGCATCCCGCTGGGAGTATTAGCGGCTAGGCGGGAGTCATGGAGAAAACCGATGTTTTCTGTTCTGAATATTATTCAGACCATCCCTTCTATCGCCCTGTTTGGTTTACTGATTGCGCCATTAGCGGGGTTAGCGCAGGCATGGCCATGGTTAGGCGAACTGGGCATTAGCGGTATTGGCGTTGCCCCAGCGCTGATTGCTTTGGTGCTGTATGCGTTACTGCCGCTGGTGCGCAGCGTGGTCGCGGGATTGGAACAAGTGCCGTCACCGGTTATCGAGGCTGCGCGCGGAGTAGGAATGACGCGAGCGCAAATTTTACGCAAAGTCGAGCTTCCATTAGCGTTGCCGGTGGTATTGAGCGGAGCGCGTATCGTGGCGGTTCAAACGGTAGGCATGGCGGTGATTGCGGCGCTGATCGGTGCGGGTGGTTTCGGCGCAATAGTCTTTCAGGGATTGCTCAGCAGCGCGCTGGATTTAGTGCTGCTCGGCGTTATTCCGGTCGTCGTGATGGCAGTGACGGTTGATACCCTATTTAAATTTTTGGTTTCTCGAATTGAAGCGGCGCGACAATGATTCATTTTAAACATGTTAACAAGTCTTTTGCTGGACGTCCGGCGGTGGAGGATCTCTCTTTGCATATCGCAGAGGGGGAATTCACCGTGCTGATTGGCACGTCGGGTTCTGGAAAATCGACCACACTGAAGATGATCAACCGCCTCATCGATCACGATAGCGGTGAGCTGACTTTTGCTGGGCAAAATATCAGCAGCTTTGAGCCAGAGGCATTGAGGAGACGCATGGGGTATGCGATTCAATCCATTGGCTTATTTCCCCATTGGACGGTTGAACAGAATATTGCCACCGTACCTCAGCTGTTGAAATGGCCTACGGCACGTATTCGCGAGCGGGTGACCGAGCTGATGGAGATGCTCAGTCTTGATGTCGCAGAGTTTCGTCATCGTTATCCGCACCAGCTCTCCGGTGGTCAGCAGCAGCGCGTTGGTGTCGCTCGCGCACTGGCGGCTGACCCTGAAGTATTGCTGATGGATGAGCCTTTCGGTGCATTGGACCCAGTGACGCGAACCACGCTTCAGCAAGAGATTGCACGTATTCACACTTTGCTGGGACGCACGATCGTTCTGGTGACGCATGATATCGATGAAGCATTGAGTCTGGCCGACCGCATCGTATTGATGGATGCGGGAAAAGTTATACAGCAGGGCACGCCGCAGGAATTGCTCAACCATCCTGTCAATGACTTTGTGCGTCAGTTTTTTGGTCATAGCGACGTCGGGATTAAGCTTTTAGGTCTGGACGTGGTGGCTTCTCGCGTGCGGCGCGGTGAGATTTTACAGGGGGAGCCGATCCGCAGCGATCTCAATTTGCGCGATGCCATGTCGCTGTTCATCTATCGACAGGTCGATCGTCTACCGGTGATCGATGAAGCAGGGCAACCCGTTGGCGTTCTCTACTTTTCCGATCTCGTCAAAAAAGCGGAGGCGTAATGTCAGAAAAACGTCCTTCGTTCACATGGCGCTGGTACCGAGATCCTCTGCTTTGGGGAGTACTGCTGCTAATCGGTTTAAATAGCGGTATGCCTCATATGGGAAGGCTGTTTAGTGCGTTATTCCCTGATCTGACACGGCCTGTTTATCAGCAAGATAGCTTTTGGTCGCTGACTATTGCACACGTTACGCTGGTGGGTATTTCAAGTTTGATTGCCGTGGTATTAGGAGTGAGCGCGGGGTTATTAGTTACGCATCGCGGTGGGCGAGAGTTCCGTTCGTTGGTGGAAACCGTCACCGCTGTCGGACAAACATTTCCACCGGTCGCTGTGCTGGCGGTGGCGGTGCCGCTAATGGGGTTCAGCCCCGAGCCTGCGGTGATCGCGCTGGTATTGTATGGTCTACTGCCGATTTTACAGGGGACGATCAGCGGCATTGAATCCGTTCCCGCAGCAGTCCGTGAAACTGCTCGCGGCGCAGGTATGAGTCGCTGGCAGATATTATGGCGAGCGGAGATCCCCTTAGCGGCACCCGTGATTTTGGCGGGCGTGCGCACGTCGGTCATCATCAATATTGGTACGGCGGCGATTGCCTCAACGGTTGGGGTAAAAACGCTGGGCTCACCTATTATTATAGGGCTAAGCGGGTTTAATACGGCTTACGTGATTCAGGGCGCGTTGCTTGTCGCCTTGTTGGCAATGATTACCGATGCGGTCTTCGAGCGTTGGGTGAGTTATCTCACGCGCTGGCGCAGTGGGGCACTATTCATAGAAGGATCATAAGACATGCGGGTATCGTTGCCGATGTATGCGGTGAATCGAGCGGATGTTGAGTTGTTATGGCAAGGCTTATCCCGTTGGTTAGCGCAGGAAGGGGAAGCGAATTTGCCCGCGGCTTTGTGCTGGCCTGACGATCTTTATGACCATTGGCAACAGCCGGATTTATTACTTAGCCAGACTTGCGGTTACCCGTTACAGGAGGCGCTCCAGCAAAACGTCGCAGTTGTTGGCGTGTTTCGCTATCGGGTTCCGGGTTGTGAAGGCAATGATTACTGTAGCTTTTTAGTTGCCAGAAAGAAGGATGCTGGCGCGGATATTAGCGCTTTTTATGGTCGCAAAGCCGCCTATAACAGCGAGGATTCCCAGTCAGGCTATAACGCGCTGCGCTCGGTAATTGCCCCATTGGCGAGTCGTGGACGTTTTTTTGCCAATACCTTACAGACCGGTTCACACCGTGCTTCACTATTGGCGATCAGGCAAGGTGATGCGGATATTGCGGCTATTGATTGCGTGACGCTGGCATTATTGCAAAAGGCCGATCCGCAATGCATGAATGGGTTAAAAATTATCGGAGAAACGCCGCCGGCACCTGCGCTGCCGCTGATCACTGCAGCAGGAGATGACGCACGTTTGCTACGTTTACGTCATGCGCTAAAAAAGATGGTCGCGGATCCGTCTATGTCTGCGGTGCGCTCGCGTCTATTTATTGGCGGGTTTAGCACCATAGCGGCGAGTGAATATCAGCGTTGTACCGAGATGAAATTAAGAGCAGCCGCGTTAGGTGTCACGCGGCTGTAATGCGTACGCTGATTAGCGTTTTTGCAGCCAGCGATCGAGCTGGTTAGCAAATTCTTGTCGATCGCGCTGGTGCAGTGCGGCGGGCCCCCCGGTTTGGATACCGCTGGAACGCATCGTATCCATGAAATCACGCATGTTGAGGCGTTCTTTGATATTGGCCTCGGTGTAAAGCTCCCCACGAGGGTTGAGCGCGACGCCTCCTTTCTCCAATACCTCGGCGGCTAAAGGAATATCGGCGGTGATAACTAAGTCACCAGGATTAACGCGGCGCACAATTTCGTTATCGGCGACGTCAAAACCCGCCTCGACGCGTAGGCTTCGAATAAAGCGCGAAGGCGGAGTTCGGATCGTTTGGTTGGCAACCAGCGTGACAAAAATGCCCACGCGATCGGCGGCACGAAACAGCACTTCTTTGATAACGTTAGGGCAGGCGTCAGCATCGACCCAGATTTGTTTGGCTTCTGACATTATTCTTCTCCCAGCCAGTCTTGCACGGGTAAAAAATCACGCTCCAGTGCGGCTTCCGGTGAGTCCGGTTCGGGGTGGAAGTCATACTCCCAGCGAACCAACGGCGGCATCGACATGAGAATCGACTCAGTTCGACCACCGGTTTGCAAACCAAACAGTGTTCCGCGATCCCAGACCAGATTAAATTCAACGTAGCGCCCACGGCGATATAACTGAAATTGACGTTCACGATCGCTGAATGGCATATCTTTGCGTTTGGCGACGATAGGTAAATAGGCGTCGCTAAAACCAGCGCCCACTGCTTGCATGAAAGCGAAGCAGTGATCAAAGTCTGGCGTATTTAAATCGTCAAAGAACAGCCCCCCTACGCCGCGAGACTCCTGACGGTGCTTGATGTAGAAATATTCGTCACACCATTTTTTATAGCGCGGGTAAACATCTTCACCAAAAGGCAGGCACAGATTGCGCGCGGTGCGGTGCCAATGCAGCACATCGTCTTTAAACGGATAAAACGGCGTGAGGTCAAAGCCACCGCCAAACCACCAAACCGGTTCCTCGCCTTCTTTTTCAGCGATAAAGAAACGCACGTTGGCGTGGCTGGTGGGTACGTAAGGATTTTGTGGATGAATGACCAGTGATACACCCATGGCTTCGAAGCTACGACCCGCGAGTTCAGGGCGATGAGCCGTGGCGGAAGCGGGGAGTTGTCCACCGGTAACGTGCGAGAAGTTAACGCCAGCCTGTTCAAAAACGGCGCCCTGTGTGAGCACGCGACTGCGACCACCGCCGCCAGCCTCACGCTGCCAATTGTCTTCACGAAATGTGGATTGACCATCGGCTGCGGCAATCTGTTGGCACAGGGAGTCCTGCAGGTTCAGCAAAAAAGCTTTCACCTGCGATGAAGAAGGCTTGCTCATGACGTTTTCCGCTCACAGCTACATTGATTGGCAAAAATATTGCGAAAAGTGCATCTCGCGATGCAAATAAGGGCAACAGTATAGCGGAAAACATTGCTTTCTTGTGGGATTAACTTTCTGTATTAGCTTGGGCGGCGGCGTTCGTGAGCGTCGAAATAATCCAGATATTTTACGATACCCGTGGCGATGGCCTGTGAGATTTTCTGGCGGAATGCGACCGACGTTAGCAACTGCTCTTCTTGATGATTGGTAATAAATGACGTTTCCACCAACACTGATGGAATAGAGGGTGATTTCAGAACCGCAAAAGCGGCCTGTTCAGTGTGTTGGCTGTGCAGATGGTGTACCGGTTTGATGTGATCTAGCAGATGACGTCCTAGCGTTAGGCTATTTTTGATGGTGTCGGTTTGTACCAGATCGAATAACACCTGCTGTAGATAGTTGTTATCTTCATCCGCGTATTTGGCTCCCGCAACTTTGTCAGCGTCGTTTTCACGCTGAGAGAGATATTTTGCCATTGTGCTGCTCGCACCGCGGTTGGATAGCGCAAATACTGAGGCGCCAGACGCGGTAGGGCTGGTGAATCCATCGGCATGAATCGAGACAAACAGATCCGCCTGATGCTGGTGGGCGATTTCTACCCGTTTATAAAGTGGGATAAAGAAATCATCTTCACGCGTCATTTTAACGTCAATGTTACTGTTTTTGTGCAGGTAATCGCGAATATAGTGAGCAATTTCCAACACCACATGTTTCTCTTTCGCCCCCTGATGCCCCACTGCTCCAGGGTCAATGCCCCCATGACCGGGATCAAGCATAATCACCTTGCGTGCACCGGGTTCTTTTCTCACCGGTTTTGCGGTCAGTGCAGTGCTGTTGGCAGACGCATCCCCGATTTTACTTCCTGTCAGCGCTATTGCTGCTAATCCAGACAGCAGAAACTGGCGACGAGACGTATATTTAGGTAACAGGCGGAAATGTGAGAAATTCTTCATGTGATGAATGTTTCATTAGCCATTAATGATAAAACAGGTGATGAATAGTAGCGTGGGGGGAGTGTAATAATCGAGTTGATTACTATTTCGATTTGTTTCTTTTATTATCAAGCATGACAAAGCGTTAGCGAATTTGTGCTGTGTTTGATATGCCCAGATGTCACGGACTTTGTTAAGCCAGTCGGTTAACCGATCTTTACTGCTTTACAGCCATTCGTTTGTTATTCATGTTGGTGACTTACGCGGTATTGATAGTTAATGATATTGATCGTTAATAGGACCTCAATAATGACATCTGTTCAAATTGATAATTCTTTTAGCTCGTTGTCCGCTGTGCTTTTCCGTCGTGATTGGGAAAATCCTGCTTGTACTCAATATCGTCGTTTAGCGGCACATCCGCCTTTTTGCAGTTGGCGCAGCGAGCAAGAGGCTCGCGATGGCCAGGCTTCAGACCAACTGATTTCATTAAACGGGGCTTGGGCATTTAGCTATTTTAGCCAGCCAGAGCGAGTGCCTGAAGCATGGTTGCAGCATGACCTAGATAATGCAGATGAACTACAGGTGCCTTCTAATTGGCAAATGGCAGGCTATGACGCGCCGATTTATACCAACGTGACTTATCCCTTTCCCGTAAACCCTCCTTTTGTACCTAAAGAAAATCCGACTGGATGTTATTCACTTAGCTTTAGCGTGGACGATGAGTGGCTAGAGCAGGGAGGGCAAACCCGTATTATTTTTGATGGCGTGAACTCTGCTTTTTATCTTTGGTGTAACGGCGAATGGATTGGCTATTCGCAGGACAGCCGATTACCAGCCGAATTTGACCTCAGCCACGCTCTTCGCAAAGGCAAAAATCGAATCGCCGTGATGGTGCTACGTTGGAGCGATGGCAGTTACTTGGAAGATCAGGATATGTGGCGCATGAGCGGTATATTCCGCGATGTGACTTTACTGCATAAGCCACGTGTTCATCTCCATGATATCCAACTGCGTACCCATTTGGCTGCGGGATTTCATTGCGCTGAATTAGAAGCTCAGATCCATGTCAATCAATCCGCTGGGGGCTATTGCGCACGCGTTGCGTTATGGCGAGGGCATAAGCTTGTGGCAGAGCGGAAACAGGCTATTTGCAGCGAAACGATTGATGAGCGTGGCGCATATGACGATCGCACTACGCTACGTTTGCAGGTGGATAAACCGCTGCTGTGGAGTGCTGAAGAGCCTCATCTTTATCGTGCGGTCATTTCATTACTGGATGAACAAGGCAAGGTGGTTGACGTTGAGGCTTATGACGTTGGGTTCCGGCAGGTGGAAATCAGTCACGGTCTGCTAAAGCTGAATGGAAAACCGTTGCTGATCCGTGGCACTAACCGCCATGAACATCATCCAGAAAACGGGCAGGTGATGGATGAGGAAACCATGCGCCGCGATATTATGCTGATGAAACAGCATAATTTTAATGCGGTACGCTGTTCGCATTATCCAAATCATCCGCGATGGTATCAACTGTGTGATCAATATGGTTTATACGTGGTGGATGAGGCCAATATTGAAACACATGGCATGGTGCCGATGAATCGTCTGAGCGACGATCCTGTGTGGTTTAATGCGATGAGCGAGCGAGTGACTCGCATGGTGCAACGTGACCGTAACCATCCTTGTATCATTATCTGGTCGTTGGGAAATGAATCCGGTCATGGTTGTTACCATGATGCGCTTTATCGCTGGATTAAAACCAACGATCCAACGCGTCCGGTTCAGTATGAGGGAGGGGGCGCTAATACCGCCGCCACGGATATTCTGTGCCCAATGTATGCACGCGTAGAGCAAGATCAGCCGCATCCTACTGTTCCAAAATGGTCGATTAAAAAATGGATTGGCATGCCAGATGAAGCGCGACCGTTGATCTTGTGTGAATACGCCCATGCAATGGGCAATAGCTTTGGTGGCTTTGATCGTTATTGGCAAGCGTTTCGTAAACATCCGCGCTTACAGGGCGGTTTTGTTTGGGACTGGGTCGATCAGGCGTTGAGCCAAAAAGATGAAAACGGCGAACCGCATTGGGCTTACGGGGGCGATTTTGGCGATAGGCCTAACGATCGCCAATTCTGCATGAATGGTTTAGTTTTCCCCGATCGCACGGCTCATCCCGCGCTTTATGAAGCCCAGCGTGCGCAGCAGTTTTTCCAGTTCCATTTACTTAGCCAGCATCCGTTAACGATAGAAGTGAACAGCGAGTATCTCTTTCGTAGCAGCGACAACGAGCGACTTTGCTGGAATCTCGCTTTAGATGGAAAACTTATTGCGCAGGGGAACATTGAGATTTTATTACCGCCGCAAGGGTCGCAGCACATTGTTCTGGGAGAGATACCTGAGCTGAGCCGCTGTGGCGATGGCGAGCTATGGTTAAATGTGGAGATTCGTCAAATCAAAAGGACTACCTGGTCTGAGGCGAATCATCGTTGTGCTTGGGAGCAATGGCGTGTAGCGCGGCCACAAGCGTTGCCTGCTGATCATTCAGAAGAGGTCAGCGATGCTCAGGATGAATTGCCCACGCTGAATACGTTCGATGATTTATTCAGCATTGAGTGGGGTAGCCAACGCTGGCAATTTAGTCGGCAGACGGGGCTGCTTGAACAATGGTGGCGGCATGAGCATGCCTCTTTACTGACTCCGCTTTGCGACAACTTCACACGAGCACCCTTGGATAATGATATCGGTGTAAGTGAGGTGACACGTATCGATCCTAATGCTTGGGTCGAACGCTGGAAGAAGGCGGGGATGTATGCGCTGGAGACACATCTACAGCAATGCGAGGCTGATTTGATTTCTCGCGGCGTGCAAATCTGCACTACCCATGTTTATACCTATCAACGTCGCCCACTATTTATTAGCCGTAAGACCTATTTGATTGACCGACAGGGTCGGCTACATATTGATGTGAACGTTGATGTCACATACGGGATCCCTGCCCCTGCGCGTATTGGGTTGAGCTGCCAGTTAACCGACGTGGCGGAATATGCCTCGTGGTTGGGATTAGGCCCACACGAAAATTACCCTGATCGTCTGCTTTCCGCTCAGCATGGGCGTTGGACGCTACCGCTTTCTGAGCTGCATACGCCGTATATTTTCCCGACTGAAAACGGATTACGCTGTTATACACGCCAGCTCAATTTTGCAGACTGGGCGTGGCAGGGTAATTTTCACTTTGGACTTAGTCGCTATAGCCAGCAACAATTGACTGAAACCTCGCATCATCATTTACTGCGCGAAGAACAGGGGGTTTGGGTCAACATTGATGGCTTCCATATGGGGGTTGGCGGCGATGATTCGTGGAGCCCTAGCGTGAGCCCTGAATTTTTGTTAAGCGCCACGCATTATGCTTATTCGCTGATCTGGCAGATGTGTTCAGAGAAGCCCATAGAAACAGCATGATAACTTTTTCGTTGCGTATCGAAGGATTCCGGCGATAATTAAGTATTAATACAAATAATTACGGTCAGAATCATGGAAATCCGCGTTTTTAAACAAGCTGATTTTGAAGAAGTTACTACGCTGTGGGAGCGTTGCGACCTGTTGCGCCCATGGAACGATCCCGAGACAGATATCGAGCGTAAGTTGAATCACGACGCCGATCTGTTTTTGGTGGCAGAAGTTGGCGGTGAAGTGGTTGGTACTGTCATGGGCGGCTATGACGGCCATCGCGGTACGGCGTATTATCTGGGCGTTCATCCTGATTTTCGTGGCCGTGGCATCGCAAATGCGTTAATTAGCCGTCTTGAGAAAAAGCTTATCGCGCGCGGTTGCCCGAAGATCCAAATCTTAGTCGGTGAAGAGAATGACGCCGTGATCGGCATGTACGAGAAGCTCGACTATGAGACTCAGGACACGCTGTGCATGAGTAAAAGGCTAATCGAAGATCACGAGTATTAAATTTTTCGCTGTTGGCTCGTTATTGGGTGTTTTAACCGATAACGAGCCGGTAATGGCGATATTCCCGCGAGTTTTTTATGTCTCATCGTAGCTACTCCCCCGACGATTTTAACAACCACGGCATGCTGAGTTTGCCGTGGGCGTTTTGGCTAGTGCTTGTCTTACAGGCTAAAACCTGGTTTCTGTTTGTTATCGCCGGATCTTCGCGTCAGCAGGGAGCGGATTTGCTGACGCTGTTTTATCCTGACCGGGGACTCTTCTGGAGTGGAATGCTGGCAGGGCTTCCCGCCGCGCTGGGTTTTTTACTGAGCGGCCGCCGCCATTTATGGAAAGGTATTTGGAAAGTGTGGCGTTGGGTATTGATCGCGACAACCTTAGTTCAAATGGGGTTGCAAGCGGTGCCTTTCTGGACAGACGGTGGTGATGTGACCCTGTTGTCATTGGCTATCTTGTTGCTGGATCTGATTGCGTTAGCTTATCTGCTGTTCAACTCGCGTTTGATTGATAGCTTCAACGTAAGCGAGTAGTTTTGATGTCGAGTTTTGCTGAATAAATTGAAAAGTTTCGGCACTTTTTCTCTCAGGCGAACTCCAACCTGCCAGATAAACTTTTTCGGGGGCTAATCGCCGCCCGATCCCAAGGAGCATTTGCATGAATTTTCGCCCTCTGTTGCTGGTAGTTCCGTTGCTATTAACGGGCTGCTCTACGATGAGTAATCTGTCATGGTCAAGCATGTCGCCGCTGAACTGGTTTGGTAGCTCAGTTGAAGTGAGCGATATGGGGATTGCCGGCATTAATGCGTCGACGCCGTTGAATGAGGCTGCGATTAATAAGGCTCTGGACGATAATTATCGCCTGCGTTCTGGAATGGGAACGCGTAATGGCACCGTCACATCGTTTTATCAGGCGCTTGATGGTGACACCGTGGTGATGACGATTAGCGGCGATGATAACGGCAAAGTGAAGCGCGTGAATGTTGAGAGTGATGCAATCAAAACCGCGTGGGGCGTGAAAATCGGTACACCGTTTAGTGATTTGTATGAAAAAGCGTACGGTGTATGTCAGAAAGGTCAGGGCGATAATGCCAACGATGTCGAATGTGTTTCCAAAGAGAGTCGCCACGTCAGCTATTTGTTTAGCGGCGAATGGCGCGGCCCAGAAGGTTTAATGCCGTCTGACGATACATTGAAAGATTGGAAAATTAGCCAGATTGTTTGGCATGCTAATGCAATCTAACCCCACTTAAGTGTGTTGCTAGGAATAGGCAAATTTGCCGCTTTCGTGCAGCGGCAAGTTTTGGTGTATCGGCGTCAATCAACCGGCTTTCACTTTGAAAGCCGGTTTTCACTCTTTTCAATGGCCTCTTTTTTGTTTCCAATTCTTGTTTTTTAGCAAGGCAACACTTCACGCATCACGTAAACTACGCGCAATTAAATCGCGTCTGCGAGCGCGGCAACCAGTCAAAAAGGGAGATGACGTTTTAATGTCACAGCCACAAAGCGGTATTTTATTAGAGCATTGTCGTTTTGGTATTTTCATTGAAGCCTTGGTGCAAGGCGATCTTGATGCGGTGCGTCAGGGATGCAAAACCTTCGTAAATAGTCTGCAAGCGCTGCAAAAACAGTACCCACAGGATCGTTTGGGAGCCGTTATCGCGTTTGGTAACGACGTATGGCGCGACATTTCCGCCGGTGTAGGCGCTCCAGATTTAAAACCGTTCACGCCGTTGGGTAAGGGGCTAGCACCTGCAACTCAGCGCGATCTGTTTATCCATATCCAATCTTTGCGTCATGATATCAATTTCTCGTTGGCTCAGGCAGCGCTAGCTGCGTTCGGCAATACCATTAAGGTTGAAGAAGAAATTCATGGTTTCCGCTGGGTTGAAGAGCGTGATCTGAGCGGTTTCATTGACGGCACTGAAAATCCGAAAGACGAGCAACGTCCGATCGTTGGTGTGGTTGGCAATGATGACGCTGATGCGGGGGGGAGCTACGTGTTTGTTCAGCGTTGGGAACATAACCTCAAGCAATGGGGCCGTTTCAGCACCGAGCAGCAAGAGCAAATTATCGGACGCACCAAGCATGATAGCGAAGAGCTAGACCCAGAATCTCGCCCAGAGACTTCACACGTCAGCCGCGTTGACCTGAGCGAAGAGGGGAAAGGGCTGAAAATTCTGCGCCAAAGTCTGCCTTATGGCACAGCAAGTGGTGCTCATGGTCTGATGTTTGTCGCTTATTGTGGCCGCTTGCACAATATTGAGAAACAGCTGTTGAGCATGTTTGGTGATTTGGACGGCAAACGCGATCAGCTATTGCGCTTCAGTAAAGCGGTTACCGGTAGCTACTACTTTGCGCCATCTTTGGAACGTTTAATGTCGCTGTAGTAGCACTATTCTCAACATATCTCGGACATGATGTTCGGGGTATGTTGAACGTTAGAATTCAAAGGATTGGATACCAGAGTGGATGAAATCGTCAAGTCTGCGCGAATTCATCGATTCACCTAACGCAACAGCCTATACCGGAGAACCACTGGTCGCTGGCGATTGGTGTTGGCGATGATGTGGCTGAAGTAGTACGGCGATATGGTACGGGATACGAACAAATCAGCGACCAGTGCTTTGGCTACTTTTATTTTGATCAGCGCCTGTCATTTTGTGTTGATCAAAAAGACAGAGTGAAATCGATTGAGTTTTTGAGTCATTATTTGCCTGAAACGACAGGTGCTTACGCGAATTAGCTGCTCCCCTCACAACTTTTGCAACCGCGGAAAAAACATCATGTGGTTGCAAACGTTATCGCTGTATCTATCCAACACTTCCCCTTATAGCGTTTGATGCTTTCTGAGTCCTAAACGATATATAAAACCGTTACAGGTTAGCCTCCAGTTATAAATACACTAACAGTCATAAAGACGACATGAGTTGTCGTTTTCACAGACTGACTGAAGGTGAACGATGAAACTGAACAAGCTCAAAGGATGGACACTGGCAACGCTGCTGATTTCTGGTAGCGCGTCGGCGGCTGAACTGTTGAACAGTTCTTATGATGTTTCTCGCGAGCTTTTCGCCGCGCTTAACCCGGCTTTCGAAACCCAGTGGCAGAAAGAGGGGAATCCGGCGCTGACGATCAAACAGTCTCATGCGGGTTCTTCCAAACAGGCACTGGCGATTTTACAGGGCCTGCGTGCCGACGTCGTGACCTACAATCAGGTAACGGATGTGCAGATTTTGCACGATCGCGGCAACCTTATTCCCGCAGATTGGCAAGCCCGTCTGCCAAACAATAGCTCACCGTTTTACTCCACCATGGCGTTTTTAGTTCGCAAAGGAAACCCAAAACAGATCCACGGCTGGAATGATTTGGTCCGTAGCGATGTGAAACTGGTTTTCCCAAATCCAAAAACTTCGGGTAACGGTCGTTATACCTATCTGGCGGCTTGGGGAGCGGCGAATCTTCAAGACGGTGGCGATCAAGCTAAAAGTCGCGAATGGATGAAGCGTTTCCTCGGTAACGTTGAGGTATTTGATACCGGCGGTCGCGGTGCGACCACCACATTCGTGGAACGTAATCTGGGCGATGTGTTGATCAGCTTTGAGTCGGAAGTGAAAAATATTCAGAAGCAATATGGCGATGCGGGTTACGAAGTGATTGTTCCTCCGGTTGATATTCTGGCGGAGTTTCCTGTGGCATGGGTGGATAAAAACGTCGAACGCAATGGGACAGAAAAAGCGGCTAAAGCTTATTTGAATTACCTCTATTCGCCAGAGGCGCAGAAGATCATCACCAGCTTTAACTATCGTGTTTATGACAAGCAGGCGATGGCTGCAGCAAAAGAGCAGTTCCCTGAAACCAAACTGTTCCGCGTTGAAGAGCAGTTCGGGAGTTGGCCGCAGGTGATGACAACGCACTTCGCTACGGGCGGAGAGTTGGATCAGCTGTTAGCGGAAGGACATCGATAATGTTGCTGTCTCGCGCTGCGCCGAAAAGGGTTTTGCCCGGCTTTACCCTGAGTCTGGGCAGTAGCCTGCTGTATACCTGTCTGATTTTGTTGCTGCCGTTAAGTGCGCTGGTCATGCAACTGGCACAGATGACATGGCAGCAGTATTGGGACGTGATTACTAATCCGCAGGTGGTCGCCGCTTATAAAGTGACGCTGCTGGCGGCGGGGGTAGCTAGCGTGTTCAACGCCGTGTTTGGCATGCTGATGGCGTGGATCCTAACGCGTTACGAATTCCCCGGAAAAACGCTGTTGGATGGTCTGATGGATTTGCCATTTGCTTTGCCGACCGCGGTGGCGGGGCTAACGTTGGCGGGGCTGTTTTCGACGACGGGTTGGTATGGACAGTGGCTGGCGCTGATTGATATCAAAGTGGCCTTTACGTGGTTGGGCATTGCCGTGGCGATGGCATTTACGAGCATTCCCTTTGTGGTACGCACGGTTCAGCCTGTATTGGAAGAACTCGGTCCTGAGTATGAAGAGGCGGCGCAGACGCTGGGTGCCTCGCGTTGGCAGAGTTTCCGTAAAGTGGTATTTCCTGAAGTTGCCCCGGCGCTATTAGCCGGAACAGCGCTTTCGTTCACGCGCAGCTTGGGTGAGTTTGGCGCGGTTATTTTTATTGCAGGCAACATTGCCTGGAAGACGGAAGTGACTTCGCTGATGATCTTTATTCGTCTGCAGGAGTTTGATTATCCCGCGGCTAGCGCCATTGCCTCGGTTATCTTAGCGGCGTCGCTGCTGCTTCTGTTTAGCATCAACACGTTACAGAGCCGTTTCGGCAAGCGTATCGGGGGGCATTAATGGCTAATTTATCTGCATGGCAGGGCAATGCCCAGCAACTCCGGCCGAAAACGGATTGGTTGAAATGGTTTCTGATTGGCAGCGGCGTGTTGCTTTCCGTATTGCTGTTGTTGGTGCCGATGATTTCAATTTTTGCCATCGCATTTTCTGAAGGCGCTGGCGTGGTGTGGAGGAATCTTAGCGATCCAGACATGCTGCATGCCATATGGCTCACCGTGCTGGTGGCGTTGATAACGGTACCGGTTAACCTAATTTTCGGTACTTTGCTGGCATGGTTGTGTACGCGCTTTGTATTTCCTGGGCGCCAGTTGTTGCTCACCCTGATTGATATTCCTTTTGCCGTTTCGCCCGTGGTGGCGGGACTGTTGTATCTACTGTTCTATGGCTCGAATGGTCCTCTGGGCGGATGGTTGGATGCGCATGATATCCAATTGATGTTCTCGTGGCCGGGCATGGTGATGGTCACGGTGTTTGTGACTTGCCCATTTGTGGTCCGAGAATTGGTGCCGGTGATGATGAGCCAAGGAAGCCATGAAGATGAGGCTGCCGTGTTACTCGGGGCTTCTGGTTGGCAGATGTTTCGTCGCGTAACGCTGCCGAATATTCGTTGGGCATTGCTGTATGGCGTGGTGCTAACCAATGCACGAGCGATTGGAGAATTTGGTGCGGTGTCGGTGGTTTCTGGCTCTATTCGTGGTGAAACCTACACGCTGCCGTTACAGGTTGAGTTGTTGCATCAGGATTACAATACCGCCGGCGCATTTACCGCCGCAGCGCTTCTGACCTTGATGGCAATAGTCACGTTGTTTTTGAAAAATATGCTGCAGTGGCGATTGAACCGCCAAGTGGTTCACGCCGAGCGGGAGGGCGCGAAATGAGCATTGAGATTAAACAGGTCAACAAGTACTTTGGCCGTACCAAAGTCCTGAACGATATTTCACTGACCATTCCGTCTGGCCAGATGGTGGCTCTGCTTGGCCCGTCCGGCTCAGGTAAAACGACGTTACTGCGTATTATCGCAGGACTAGAAGGGCAGAGTGGCGGACAGCTAAGTTTCAATGGCCATGACGTTAGCCGCCTGCATGCGCGCGATCGCCGCGTAGGGTTTGTTTTTCAGCACTACGCCCTGTTTCGCCATATGAGCGTTTTTGACAATGTGGCCTTTGGCTTAACCGTACTACCGCGCCGCGAGCGTCCATCGACAGCGGCGATTAAGCAGAAAGTCGAACAGTTGCTTGAAATGGTTCAATTGGCACATTTGGCTGACCGTTTTCCTTCCCAGCTATCGGGTGGACAGAAACAGCGCGTCGCTCTGGCACGCGCGTTGGCCGTAGAGCCAGAGATTTTATTGTTAGATGAGCCGTTTGGCGCTTTGGACGCACAGGTGCGTAAAGAGCTACGTCGTTGGCTGCGTCAGCTACATGAAGAATTAAAATTCACCAGCGTTTTCGTGACTCATGATCAGGAAGAGGCAATGGAAGTTGCCGATCAAATTGTGGTGATGAGTCAGGGCAATATTGAACAAATTGGTACTCCTGATGACGTTTGGCGCGAGCCTGCTAGCCGCTTTGTGCTGGAGTTTTTGGGAGAGGTGAATAAGGTGGATGGCGAAATTCGTGGTTCACACATTTATATTGGCGAGCATCATTGGCCGCTGGCTTTCTCTCCGCTGCATCAGGGTAAAGTGGATATGTTCCTACGCCCTTGGGAGATGGAAGTGAGCCTACAGGCCAACGCCCGTTGCCCGCTTCCAGTTCAGGTGTTGGAAGTGAGTCCGCGTGGGCATTACTGGCAGCTCACTGTTCAGCCTCAGGGCTGGCATCCAGAGCCGATCAGTGTAGTGATGTTGGAAGGTAACGGAACACAAGCTCCTAAACGCGGTGGTCACTACTTTGTTGGTGGATTGAACGCGCGTTTGTATGCGGGAGATACGCCCTTGCAACCTGTAGCCTTGGCGAAAAGTGCCTAATTTTGTTGATCGTTCCCCGTTCTTTTCTCTGAGGGCGGGGATTTAGAGAGTGCTTCTTCAACATTTCCGCTTTTGCATTACACTAAACTTTTCATCTTTTTGCTAAATAGGTAACCGCTCGTGAGTTCTCTGGAATCTTGTATTGGAAACACGCCTTTGGTGCAGCTACAGCGTATGGCTAGCGGCTTAGGGAGTGAAGTCTGGGTTAAACTGGAAGGAAATAACCCAGCGGGCTCGGTTAAGGATCGCGCGGCGTTATCTATGATTCAGCAGGCTGAGCTGCGTGGTGAGATAAAACCCGGCGATACCTTGATTGAAGCAACTAGCGGTAATACGGGTATTGCGTTGGCGATGATTGCCGCGATGAAAGGTTATCGCATGAAATTGCTGATGCCAGAAAACATGAGTAAAGAGCGTCAGGCTTCGATGCGCGCCTATGGCGCAGAGCTGATTTTAGTTAGCCGCGAGCAGGGCATTGAAGGCGCGCGTGATCTCGCACAGCAGATGGCCGACCGTGGCGAAGGGCTGATTTTGGATCAGTTTAATAATGCCGATAATCCTTTGGCACATTTCACGACCACTGGGCCTGAGATTTGGCAGCAAACGCAGGGTAAGGTTACGCACTTTGTCTCTAGTATGGGGACGACGGGGACGATTACCGGCGTGGGGCGTTTCTTAAAGCAACAGAGTGATACGGTTCAGATCGTCGGTTTACAGCCGTCAGAGGGGGCAAGTATTCCCGGTATCCGTCGCTGGCCGCAGGCGTATTTGCCGGGGATTTATCGTCCTGATCTGGTGGATCGGGTGCTGGATATGTCCCAGTTGCTCGCGGAAGAGACCATGCGGCGTTTGGCACGAGAGGAAGGACTGTTTTGTGGAGTGAGCTCTGGCGGTGCTGTTGCAGGGGCGTTGCGTGTGGCTGAGGAGTTTCCGGGAAGCGTCGTTGTAGCGATTATTTGCGATCGTGGCGATCGTTACCTCTCAACTGGCGTATTTGATTAACGGATGTAAGCACCCAGTACATGAACCTGAGTAAGGTTACAGAGAATAATACAACGCATCAGGGGAATAGAAATGTCCTGAGGTAGATTCCGGTGGAGGCTACCTCAGGTGTGATAGACATTTATTTGCCACACACTGATGGAAGCGCTTTGTAGGTGTATATTAATTTTTCGCTTACGTAGTAGTTGTAAATGACCCCTTCAGGAAATAAATTCCTAAATACCGTAACCCTTGCGTCGTCAGAGCAGTAACTACTGGTTATGGTCTTTTTCATCGTTTCTTGCCATTCGTGGCTTTCAATCACGTTGATTGGAATCCCTTTCACTATGTATTTGTATGTGAATGCATTGTTTTCTGCTGAAACATCAGACATCAACGTCGCCTCGTCTACTAAGAGCGGCAGTTTTTTCTTTATTTCCAAAACAACAGCTTGTTGAAATTTCTGGGTATCGTTGTCTTGTAATTTATTGAACTGTTCAATTTTTTCTGGCGTAGATTGATCTTGTATTGCTTTTAGTTTCTTATCTACATCATTAGTTTCTTGGTCTTTCTTAGCGTTTGGTTGCGTTGCTGCGCTCTGTTCGTTGGACTGATCGGCTACCGGAGCCGCCTTTTCTTTTGATGCGTCATCACAGCCGCCCATGACCAGCATGGCTGGAACGAGTGCGGCTAGCATTGTTTTTTTGATCATTTTTAGTATTCCATCACTGTACTTTTTACTTTATATACGCCGTTAGGCATAAAAATTAATGCCTGCGGAAAGAAGAGCAGAACGATCTTAGCGATTAGATCTCTGCTATTGGTTCGGTGGAGCCTTGTTTTGTAAGAGCGATTCCCAGAAGGAAAGTTCCAAAAAAAATGGCGCCCAAAGGCGCCATTCTTGATGTATTCAACTTACTTTTTGATGCGGATAACTGGGGTTTCGCCAACAATGACGGTACCAGAAAGCTTAGTCAGCTCTTTGATTTCGTCCATGTTAGAGATAACAACCGGAGTCAGGGTCGACTTGGCTTTTTCTTCCAGCAACGTCAGATCGAATTCGATCACAACGTCGCCTTTCTTAACGCGCTGGCCTTCTTCAGCGATGCGTTTGAAGCCTTCGCCTTTCAGTTCAACGGTGTCGATACCGAAGTGGACGAACAGCTCAATGCCGCTGTCTGACTCGATTGAGAATGCATGGTTTGTTTCAAAGATTTTGCCAATGGTGCCATCAACGGGTGCAACCATTTTGTTGCCTGTTGGTTTGATAGCAATACCATCACCAACAATCTTCTCTGCAAATACAACGTCCGGCACATCTTCAATGTTGACAATTTCACCAGACAGCGGAGCAAAAATCTCAATGCTGCTAGTGTCTTTTTTGTCGTCTGAAACCAGCGATTTCAGTTTATCAAACAAACCCATGATCTTCTCCTAAGCAAGTAATGTTGGGCGGCGCCCAGCGCATGAATCAGCAGAGAGTTTTTTCTTCAATGAACTTGTTGACCACGTTCATTAAATCTTCTGCCGTTGGCTGGTTCAGAGCTTCATCTGCCAGTGCCTTCACATCTTCAAAATTCGAATTACGAATGATTTTTTTGATGCGAGGGATAGAGATAGAACTCATGCTGAACTCATCCAGCCCCATGCCCAAAAGAAGCAGTGTAGCACGTTCATCACCAGCAAGCTCGCCGCACATACCGGTCCACTTACCTTCCGCGTGAGACGCGTCAATGACCTGTTTGATTAGGGTCAACACTGACGGAGACATAGGGTTGTAGAGATGAGAAATCAGCTCGTTTCCGCGATCTACCGCTAGAGTATACTGGGTTAAGTCATTTGTCCCAATACTAAAGAAGTCAACTTCCTTCGCTAAATGGCGAGCGATTGTTGCGGCTGCTGGTGTTTCAACCATTACGCCGACTTCAATCGTTTCGTCAAAGGCTTTGCCTTCTTCGCGCAGTTGGGCTTTAAGCAGTTCTAATTCACCTTTCAGCTCACGAACTTCCTCAACGGAAATCACCATTGGGAACATGATACGCAGCTTACCGAATGCTGATGCACGCAGAATAGCGCGTAGCTGAGCGTGCAGGATTTCTTTGCGATCTAAACAGATGCGAATGGCACGCCAGCCCAAGAATGGGTTTTCTTCTTTTGGCAGATCCATATACGGCAGATCTTTGTCGCCACCGATGTCCATAGTACGGACGATAACGGCCTGAGAACCCATGCCTTCAGCAACGGCTTTGTAGGCTTGGAACTGCTCTTCTTCCGTTGGGAACGCATCGCGATCCATGAACAGGAATTCAGTACGATACAGACCAACGCCTTCTGCACCGTTACGTTCAGCGCCGGCGATATCACGCACGGTACCGATATTGGCACAAACTTCAACCTGATGACCGTCCAGCGTAATCGCTGGCAGATCTTTCAATTTCACGAGTTCGTTCTTTTCAGAAACGTACTGGTTTTGTACCGCTTTCAATTCTTCAACGATTTCTGCCGTCGGATTGACGTAGATTTTGTTGTTTACGGCATCCAGAATGAGGAAATCGCCGTTTTTGACTTGTTTGGTCACATCAGAAGTACCCACGATCGCAGGCAGTTCCAGAGAACGTGCCATGATAGACGTGTGGGATGTACGTCCGCCCAGATCGGTAATGAAGCCCAAAACTTTGTTTAGGTTTAGCTGTGCGGTTTCTGACGGAGTCAGATCGGTTGCAACCAGAATAACTTCTTCTTGAATTGCACTTAAATCAACGATGGTCATGCCGAGAATGTTCATCAGCAGACGTTTACCAATATCGCGTACGTCAGCTGCACGCTCTTTCAGATATTCATCGTCCAGCTCTTCCAGAGCTTTGGCCTGACCTTCGACAACTTCGTGAGCCGCAGCGTCAGCGGTCATTTTGCTGTCTTTAATGAGGGCTATGATTTCCTGCTCAAGCTCTTCGTCTTCCAACAACATGATGTGGCCTTCGAAGATGGCGGCTTTCTCTTCGCCAAAGGTCTCGCTCGCTTTAACTCTGATGGTTTCCAGCTGTTCAGATGCTTTATCACGACCAGCTTTAAAACGAGCGATTTCCTGCTCCACTTCTTCAGCAGCGATTTTTTTCCGGTTGATGATAATCTCATCTTCTTTCAGTAAAAGTGCTTTACCAAAAGCAATGCCCGGCGATACTAAGATACCTGAAATCATAACCCTACCTTACTGTTGACTGGTTAAACTAAATGGATTGGACTTGAGAATTACTCAAGTTCTGCCATCAGTTTTACCAAGTGTTCAACGGCTTTCTGTTCGTCTTCGCCTTCAGCGGAGATAGTGACTACGGTACCTTGGGTCAGACCCAGAGTTTGCAGCTTGAACAGGCTCTTAGCGCTTGCGCTTTTGCCGTTAGAAGTCACAGTGATTTCTGAGGTGAAGCCTTTTGCTTCTTTAACGAACTGAGCAGCAGGGCGGGTGTGCAGACCATTCGGAGCGGTAATCGTAACTTCTTGCTGGAACATAGGTTTCCCCAACTATTTTTGAATTAATGTTGTGGGGCTAAAGTTTAGCTTAAAGACTCGACTTTAGCCTGTTTTCAGTTAGCGCTTCACTCGTGGAGCAGTGGCAAATCTGAGCGTTGTAGAAAATGAGTGAGGAGAGTTCATTTACAGCAGGAACTGCCCCAATCGTTTTCTCACTACCAACTCATTATGCCGCTTTCGTGCCGCTCAGGACAAATCAGTAAATCGATTCAGCCGACTTGACACAGCACGGGTGCTTTATTTCGCGCTTCAAAATAATTGCTTGGTTAAATACTAGACCCGGGCGGGAAAAGCAAGATTGGGCAGGTAAAAACTTTGAACTGCACCACAAAAAAGCACCCACTTGGGTGCTTTTTTAGCATGTTTAGAACATCAGCATCACTGTTGCAGCTCTTGCTCTGTGAACAGATCTGCGAACAATGCCGTGCTTAAATATCGTTCACCCGAGGATGGAAGAATAACCACAATTGTTTTGTCAGTAAAGTCTGGATCGTTAGCAAGTTTTACCGCTGCAACAACTGCTGCGCCCGATGAGATCCCCGCTAAGATACCTTCTTCTTCCATCAGGCGGCGCGCCATTGCGATGGCTTCATCGTTGCCGACCAGTTCAACGCGGTCAACCAGCTCTAAATCGAGGTTATCTGGAATGAAGCCTGCGCCGATACCCTGAATTTTATGTGGGCCGGGTTTAATCTCTTCGCCAGCGAGGGCCTGAGTGATGACCGGCGACGTTTCTGGCTCAACGGCAACGGTAATAATTTGTTTACCTTTGGTTTTTTTCAGATAACGCGTCGTGCCTGTTAGGGTTCCGCCAGTGCCAACGCCGGAGATTAATACGTCCACTTCGCCATCGGTGTCTTCCCAAATTTCTGGCCCCGTGGTTTTCTCATGAATTTCTGGGTTGGCAGGGTTGCTGAACTGTTGCAGCAGAACAAAGCGTTTCGGGTCGGAGGCGACAATCTCTTCAGCCTTGGCAATAGCGCCTTTCATGCCTTTAGCGCCTTCGGTCAGCACCAGATTGGCACCGAGTGCTTTAAGCAACTTGCGGCGCTCAAGACTCATGGTTTCTGGCATGGTCAACGTGAGTTTGTAGCCACGAGCCGCGGCGACGAAGGCTAACGCAATACCGGTATTTCCGCTGGTTGGTTCCACCAACTCAATGCCAGGTTTCAAAATGCCACGTTTTTCGGCATCCCAAATCATGTTGGCGCCGATACGGTCTTTAACGCTAAAACTTGGGTTACGTGATTCCACTTTCGCCAAAATACGACCATTGCCGATACGATTCAGACGAACAAGCGGCGAATGACCGATTGTCAGGGAGTTGTCTTCAAAAATCTTGCTCATAGCACGTCCTTTAACTCTATGAAATTCAGGGAACATTACTTGAGCATACGCGATTACCTCCCGTAGGGAAGTAAAGAAATCGCATATGCTTATGTCAATAAGGGATTAGGTTTAGCGAAAGAGGAGAGCGACAACAAAAAGTCAGTAGTAGAGCAGCCGAAGCTGCTCAGAGAGAACGCCATAGGGGATTATGGTTGAATGCGGGAGTACTCAGCGCGATAACGATCAACCCACATCGCTGTGGCTCCGCATACGGCAACAGGCATAATCACCAGATTAAGGATTGGGATCATGGTGAATAAGCTGGTGAGTGCACCAAACTGCAAGTTGTCGACCTTGTTGCGACGTAATGCATTACGCATATCAGGGAAGCTCACCTTATGGTTATCGAACGGGTAGTCGCAATATTGAATCGACATCATCCATGCGCTGAATAGGAACCACAGGACGGGCGCGACGGTTTGACCGATTCCAGGAATAAAATAAAGGATTAGTAAGACGATCGCGCGTGGCAGGTAGTACGCCAGCTTTTTCCATTCACGGGCCATAATTCGTGGTACGTCTTTTACCACACTCCAAATGCTGGTGTCTGGCAAGGGTTTCCCTGTTAGAACCCCTTCAAGTTGCTCGGCTAATAGTCCGTTGAATGGCGCGGCTATCCAGTTAGCTATTGTGCTAAATAGGTAGCTGAAAACTAAAACAATAGAGATAACGGCAAGCGGCCATAACAAATAGCTTAGCCATTGCAACCATTCGGGGACATGACTCATTAGGCTAGGTATCCATGCCCCTAACTGGAGAAAGAGCCACCAAAATGCGAGTCCCATCAAGACGATGTTGACCAACAAAGGCATCACTACGTAGCGTTTGATTCCGGGTAGCCGAACAAGCCGCCAGCCTTCCGAAAAGTAATGTATGCCGCTGGTTCTTTTTGGGATATTTCTTTGCATTGACCCGGTTGGGGTGTTTTTCATAACTACTCTTTCAGTTGTATTAGTTATATTAAAAAAAATCTCAGCTATCATAACTATGAGTGAAATGGGTTTCCAGTTCAGAATCGACCGAAAAATCAGCAAAAAAGTGCGAAAAGTCATCTTTCTTAAGGTAAATTTCAGTCGAGACTTGCACTTGTATCAACAGCCAAATAGAGTTATGCGTTAAGGGTTTGCCATTATGGCAATAGTATTAAAACAACAGAGATTGCGATGATGCAGGATTTGCGTCTGATATTAATTGTTGTTGGTGCGGTCGCCATTATAGCGTTGTTACTGCACGGCTTGTGGACCAGTCGTAAAGAACGTTCTTCGCTATTTCGCGATCGTCCAGCGAAACGAACAAAAAAACAGCGTGACGAACAGTCACTGGCTGAAGTAGATGAAGGCGTCGGTGAAGTTCGGGTTCAGCGTTCCAGCAAGCCTGTGCAGAAGCCGGTAGAGCCTGCTTTTGGCCAGTTCAGTGAGACGCAAGATGACCGTCCCGATCCTTTGGATTCGGTGCGTGCGCCTTCACGTCCCACTGCGCAGCCAAGCTCTGTCGTTCGAGAACAGCACGAACCAAGCGATCCTTTGTTGGGTGACGCTTTGTTTGGTGACGATGATGAAAATGATTATCGCCAGCCAGCGCAGAAGCCGATTCGTCATTCACAACCGGCAGAACCTTCACTTCATCGCCACGAGCCAGCTCACCATGCTGAAGACGATGATGAAATTTCCGCACCTCGTGTTTCAGCATCTTATGATGATGAAGAGTACGAGGATGATGCGCCTCAGGCTGAGCCTGTAGCGCCAGCTGAAACGGAAAAAGTGACAGAAACCGTTTTGGTTCTTCACGTCGCCGCACATCATGGTAGCGTGATCGGGGGGGAAGTGTTGCTGCAAAGCGTATTGCAGTCGGGCTTCCAGTTTGGCGCGATGAATATTTTCCATCGCCACCTGAACCCAGCGGGCAGCGGTCCAGTGCTGTTTAGCATGGCGAACATGGTGAAACCAGGTAACTTCGACCCTGACAATATGTCTGATTTCAGTACGCCGGGGATCTCCTTCTTTATGATGGTGCCTTCCTACGGTGACGCTAACCAGAACTTTAAGCTGATGCTGCAATCAGCACAGCGCATCGCTGACGATGTGGGTGGTGTGGTGCTCGATGATGAGCGCCGCATGATGACGCCGCAGAAGCTAGAGATTTACAAAGCGCGTATCCGTGAAGTGTTGGATAACACAGCGAAATAACGCTAAAGCGATATAATCAAGTAAACTGAAACCCCCGTATATCGGGGGTTTTTTATCATTAATAAATGATGGTGGATTATGACTTCTACGACCGGACAACAACTTCAACAGCAACTCGACCAGCTGAGAACTGCGTTGCGCCATCATGAGTATCAGTATCATGTGCTAGATGCCCCAGAAATCCCCGACGCCGAATATGATCGTTTGATGCGTGAGCTGCGTGCGTTGGAAGAGCAACACCCTGAACTTATCACGCCTGATTCTCCCACCCAACGAGTGGGTGCCGCGCCGTTGTCTGCATTTAGCCAAGTGCGCCATGAAGTGCCTATGCTTTCGCTGGATAACGTTTTCGATGATGAAAGCTATTTAGCCTTTGACAAGCGTGTTCACGACCGATTGAAAACCGCAGAGCCATTAACTTTTTGCTGCGAGCTTAAACTTGATGGCTTGGCCGTTAGCCTGCTCTATGAAGATGGTGTCTTGGTTCGAGGGGCGACTCGCGGCGACGGCACGACCGGTGAAGATATAACGGCTAATGTGAAAACGATCCGTGCGATCCCTCTGCGTTTGCAAGGCGATAATATCCCTCGGCGTGTGGAAGTTCGTGGCGAAGTTTTTATGCCGCTAGCCGGTTTTGAAGCCATGAATGAAGAAGCGCGTCGCAAAGACGGCAAAGTTTTTGCCAATCCGCGAAACGCCGCAGCGGGATCGCTGCGCCAGCTCGATCCGCGGATCACGGCTAAACGTCCGCTGACATTCTTCTGCTATGGCGTTGGTTTGATGGACGGTGGCGAACTGCCAGCCAGCCACTATGCGCGTTTACAGCAGTTTAAAGCCTGGGGTTTACCGGTGAGCGATCGCGTAAAACGGTGTACTGGCAGCGATGAGGTGCTGAAGTTTTATCGTCAGGTTGAGCAGGATCGTCCAACGCTAGGTTTTGATATCGACGGTGTCGTCATCAAAGTTGATAGCATTGAGATTCAGGAACAGCTCGGCTTTGTCGCGCGAGCACCTCGTTGGGCGACGGCGTTCAAGTTCCCCGCTCAGGAACAAATGACGGTGGTTAACGGCGTTGAATTTCAGGTTGGCCGTACAGGGGCAATCACGCCCGTGGCTCGTCTAGAGCCAGTTTTGGTCGCAGGCGTTATTGTGAGTAACGCCACGCTACATAACGCTGATGAAATTGACCGTCTTGGCCTGCGAATTGGTGACACCGTTATTGTTCGTCGTGCCGGTGACGTGATACCACAGGTAGTCGGCGTCGTTGAAGCGCAGCGTCCTGAGAATGCACAGGAGATCGTTTTTCCGCAGCATTGTCCAGTATGCGGTTCTGACGTTGAGCGTGTGGAAGGCGAGGCGGTGGCTCGCTGTACCGGTGGGTTGATCTGCGGTGCGCAGCGCAAAGAGTCTCTGAAGCACTTCGTTTCACGCCGCGCGATGGACGTTGATGGTATGGGCGACAAAATCATCGAACAACTGGTCGAAAAAGAGTATGTGAAAACACCGGCCGATCTCTATCGCCTGACGGCAGGGATCCTCACGGGGCTTGATCGCATGGGGCCGAAGTCTGCGGCGAATCTGGTTAATGCCTTAGCGAAGTCGAAAGAAACGACGTTAGCAAGATTCCTATATGCATTAGGTATTCGCGAAGTAGGCGAAGCCACCGCGGCGAATTTGGCTGCACACTTTGGCTCACTCGAAGCTTTGCGTGAAGCTGATGTTGAAGCGCTGAAAAGCGTACAGGACGTGGGTGAAGTCGTGGCTAAGCATGTGCGCCATTTTCTCGGTGAAGAGCATAATCAGAAAGTGATCGATGAGCTGATCAGCGACGAGATTGGTATCCACTGGCCAGCACCGCAGGTCATTGTGGCTGAAGAGATTGATAGCCCATTTGCAGGCAAAACCGTGGTATTAACCGGCTCGCTGAGCCTGATGCCGCGTGATGAAGCTAAAGATCGTCTGGCTGCGTTAGGCGCTAAAGTCAGTGGCAGCGTATCCAAGAAAACCGATATGGTTATTGCAGGCGAAGCGGCAGGATCTAAATTAGCTAAGGCTCAAGAACTCGGTATTCCGGTGATTGATGAAGCGGAAATGATTCGGCTGTTAGGGCTGTAATTATCTCTTATACATAACCTCCCCCTTTTAACAGGGGAGGTTAGTTAAAGGGGATGAATAGGTTAAACATGGAAAAAGAAAACCTTATCGAGATCGCCAATATGGTGATGCCTTTTGGTAAATATAAAGGCCGTGTGCTGATCGATTTACCGGAAGAATATCTGTTGTGGTTTGCGCGCAAAGACGAGTTTCCACAGGGGAAGCTTGGTGAATTGATGCAGATTACGTTAGCCATCAAGATTGAAGGGCTAGAAGGATTGGTTAAGCCGCTTAAGCGTCAGCGAAATTAAGAAGGGCAGTGAAAACTGCCCTTATTTTTACCTTGGATTTTTACTGTGGCTGGATATGAGTAATGTTGCCAGCCTCATCATGCATGACTTTAACAATACGGTGCGCCTGCTGCGGATGAGTTTCACCAATGCGTTGCTGTAGTTCATGGTTACGCATCATTATCAATACTTTCCATAGATAGCGCAGCGCAAACCACAGCGCCAGAATTATCCCCATCGATATAATAATGAGGCTGTAATCACCCAGCCGGTTCAGGTTGCTGAGCAAATCGTGGCTGTTGAGCAGATAGCTGTAGAGAAAGAAGACAATGGCAAGCCAAACGCCAATAATCAACAGCGGCTGTCCAAAACCAAACCAAATATATAGCAGCATTCTCTGGCGTTTGTTCACCTTGGACGCCGTGAGAAAGCTTTTGGCTGATACTTCAATGATCGGATTTTCCATGTTGAATACCCCTGTCAGGACTAACCCACACTGCTCGCGCACCTTGGCGGCGAAACAGCACGGAGGGAACGGCAACCAAACTGGTTACCACGTTGATTAACCAAAAGATTAATGGATACCAAATCGTCCATAGATAGCACTTCAAAATTCCGCGATCGTAACGGCGGTCGATTAGGCAACTCACCAGCAGTTGCAGCAGACAGGTCACCCCAAGCACCATTCCGTTCCAGACCGGTACGACCGAGATCTGCCATTTGGTTGGCAATAGAAAAAAGACATCGGCAAACATCAGCAGGAATGCAAATGCCATGCAGTAGGCCCAAAAAATACTCACTACATACTCGCAAAACAGCGGCAGCATCATGCGGTTACGCGGTGTAAACATGGCAGGAAAATATTTAAATACGGTTTGTACGCCGCCTTTTGACCAGCGCAGGCGTTGCCGATAAAGACCCATGAGGGTTTCGGGGGTTAATATCCATGTCAGTGCGCGTGGCTCATAGCTGATTTCCCAGCCATGAGTCTGTAATTTCCAACTGATATCAATATCTTCTGTCAGCATATCCACGCTCCAGTAACCGACTTCTTCAAGAGCACTTTTACGGAATAGGGCGATAACGCCAGACACCGTAAACAGGCGGCCAAACACTTGCTGACAGCGCTTGATGAGTCCGACCGTTGAGGAAAATTCACCTACCTGCATGCGTCCCAGCAATGAGGTACGATTGCGAATGCGTGGATTCCCCGTGACTGCCCCCATGCGCGGATGCTTAACGAAATGACGAACTAAAAAGTGCAGTGCGTTCGCGTCAAGTAACGCATCGCCATCCATGCAGAGAATAAAATCTCCGGTAGCGAGCTGCGCAGCCGTATTCAGCCCCACGGCTTTTCCTTGGTTTTTATCCTGATGAATAGCCACTAAAGTTGGAAATTGCGCGACTAATTCATTGAGGATCTCACCGGTGCGATCTTTGCTTCCGTCATTGACTGCCAGCACTTCATAGTCTGGATAGTTGAGAGTCTGCAAGTGGCTGATGACTTCACGTACGTTTTGCTCTTCGTTATAGCAGGGCACAATGATCGAGATGCGTGGGGTGACTGCTTCAGAGAAATCAGGATGAGTGAAATCATCGTGCCGCTCGTAAGCCACGAAATAGATCAGCCCGCCTAGCATCCATAGCCAAGCCATGAAAAAGGGATAATAGAAAACAAAGCCAAACAGTAACGTTGGAATATCGGATGTGAAAAAGTGGCTCATGGTGCCGTTCTCCACTGTTTGATGCTTGGCTGTTTAACTCCCTCTTGCACTATCTGGCTGTGGCATTTGGGTAGCGGTTTACGCTCAATGACGTCACTTTGTGCCGACATCAATGGGCGAATGATTTCAGTATTCGGCTGATTGTTGAGGAAATCGTCTGGGTAATAACCGAGATGCCGTGCTCCAAGTGCGCGCAATAGCGTGAGTTGGTGTAACAGAACATGGCTATCAATAGGCTGTTTCCTTCTCCAATCGTGACTTTGCAGCTCAAAAACAGTTTTTTGGATACCCAGAGGCTGCGCAGCGACCTTCTGATACAGCTGAGTTAACCAACGATCGGGTGTTGCAGAAGCCTCCATAAAAGGCATTGCCATTAGCGCGGTGTAATCGTAGCTAGCCAAGAACTTTGGCAGGCTTTGGGCATACCAGTGTTCAGCCGTTTCCTCCATCACTGGCTGCGCATACAGATTGCGGGCGGTCATCATGTTGGCACTGGCGAACTGATTCTTTTGCGCTTCACCGGCAAGCTGCTGCGTAAAACTAATCAAGAAATCGGTCTTTTTATCTGTCCATATGCGCATTAGCGTGGGATCTGCTTTGATCTTGCTAATGTCATCAGGTAGCCCCCATGCTCGATATTGGGCTAGCGCGGCAGGACGAGTGTCTTCATCATCGCTGAGCGCGGCGTCATCATGGAACAGAATTCCCTGAAATGGCGTGTAGCGTGCTAGATCATGATAAAGCTGCGTGATGGTCGCGCGGACGTCTGGCTCAAATGGGCTGAGCCGCGGGTAGGGTGACATACTCGCGCGCGTCTGGCTGTGGGTAGAGGTTACCCATTTATCCGCGGCGGGATTGCTTTTCGGCAGAGCAAAGCTGAGCACTGGCATCCACGCGAAAACATTGACGTGAGTACGCGTCTGTAACTGCCACGATACGCGGCTGAAGAGGTCGGCTCGCATAGGCAAGACGCTGTTAGGGAAGTAAACTTCTTTGATTAGGCCGCTGCCGTCAGGATCGGCAAAAGCCTGAAGATAAACACTGGTTGGCGCTAAATCCTTAATGCGATCCAGCAGACAGGATAAGTTTTTATCCTGCTGGCGTGGATCGGGGTCATAGACATAATCTAAGTCGACATGCACGACACGTTCAACGGGATAGATATTACCGTTATATTTGGCTGGTGCTCTGAGTTCCTGCTTGAGCAATGATGTGGTGGTGTCATAGCCGATCAGAATGCGCGTAATTTTATCTAGCGGAACGGAAGGGGAATTTGCGCCAGAATCCAGAGTAAACATAATCGGCATGCCCAAACTACGAGCAATTGCCTGCACCGGTTGATGATACGCGCCATAGGGCCAGACCATGATACGCGGGGCTTTACCCGTATATTGCTGAATTAGATGAGCGCTGGTAGCCAGATCGTCTCTGACCCTTTGGGTATATTCATTCTCGGTTTCATAGCGTTTTTCATCGCTTAAATAGCGTAATGCGGTAGCGGCAGGTAATTCATTACCCTGAGGGTTTGCCAGCATTCCGTGGTGTAGATTGTGAGTGTGAGAGGCGAACTCGACCAGTCCAGAACGCTGCATCTCAGCGACTTCGGCCCAGTTGAGAAAATAGTCGCCAGGTAAAGTCACCGTGGCGCTGATTTTGATTTTTTCATCAGCGGGATGATTTACCCAATCGGTAATCAACGCTTGAACTGCAGGGTATCCGTAGGCTTTCAGCAGTGGAAATACGTGAGTATAAAAACTGCGATACCCATCGTCGAAGCTAAGCAGCACCGAGCGCGGTGGCAACTTCTTTTTTCCTTGGCGCGCTGCAATGATTTGGTCAACGGATATCATGTGATAATCATTTTCTTTTAGCCATGCAAACACCGAGGCCAGCGTTTTTGTATCTATGGCGGTGGCATCCGGATAGGTTTCAAAGCTGGCACGTAGATTATCTCGCACGTCATGAAAAGCTAATACGCGAAAGGTGACGCCGTCGTCGGGATCGGCCGGCGGCTGAATATCAATCGGAGGCAATTGTTCAGCGGCAAAAGCGCCTTGAAACAACATGATGCTCAAGATAAGAGCGGTAATTAAACGAGTAATAGACGTCATAGCGCGCTTCCTAGAGGTAGTGTCAGTGACAGATAAAAAAGGGTTCTGTTTTCGCGCGATTCGTCGTAGCGATGAGTATTAATTCCGATGCCATAGGTGAGTTCTGAATAGGCAGTGAGCGCCCACTGATGCTCGAGTCTGAGTTCGGCAAACAGGCTATTGCCAAAATGACGCTGCTGATATTCACCTGCGGTGAGGTAGGTACGCTGGGTAAAATGGCGCCGCGAGGATTGCCAGGGCGTCCATTGATGTAACAGGGTGACTCCGGCCGAATAGTCGCGTTCAGGGCTGAAATATTCAGCATCAGATAAGCGGTTGCTGCTGGTGGAAAGCGCCAGCGAGGCATCCAGTCGATGGCGTGGTTTCGTCCATACCATCTGTGTTGCAGAGGCCTGCCACGTCTGGCTAAGATTGCCGTCGCTTAAGCGCTGGTTTTGATAGCTAAGCTCAGCAGAACGGGTGCTGTCGGTTTGATAATGTACGGCGGCGGTAGTTTGCTTGCTGCTGATACCGTTATCGTAGGCTTTCCATGCGAGTTCATTGCTGTTGTTATCGTATCCAACATCGAATTGCCAATGGTCGGAAGGCAAATAGCTAAGTTGGGTCGCGACCCCAGTTTTCGCAGCGCTACCATTGCTACGGTTGATTTCTAAAGTATTCAGCCACTGAGTAGCTCGAAAATCTATACCAGCACCGTTACGTACGCGTAGCGGTGTGCCTTCTTCTGTTTTCCCTCGGCCGGTAAATTGATGTGCAAACAGCCGCCAGTTTTGCTGAATCGGCGCCGAATATAAGTGGCTATCTATTTGCCAGTCATAATCGCTCAGTGTGCCGTTACCACGTCCGCCGCTCGCGTCGGAAGTAAAATAGGGCAGTTGCTCATGCTGATAGTGATCAACAAACTGGGTAACCGAATGGTTATCTTCAAAACCATGAGATAATTGCTGATAAATGGTTTGGCTAAGCTCAAAATCACGGCGTGCCAGAGAGGCTTCGCCAAGTCCGGCACGTGCTTCTAGGCTGTCTGGCGTTTGATTCAGTGCAATACGATAGGCCTGAGCTGAGTGTGTCGGTAAGTCTCGCAGCAGATAGGCTTGAGCCTGTGTGGTGAGCAGGTCATCATTCATTGGAGCAGAGTGAACCAAGTTGTCAATTTGCCGTTGGCCCAGCGTGATGTTTCCGCTGTACAGCGTGTATTGCGCCCGCATTTTCTTGACCGTAGCGTAGTCTGGATTTACGAGGCCAGGTGCGGCGCTGAGTCTGACCCATTGCGGTGTATTAGGCTCAAGATCGGACAACAGCTTTTCAGCTTGCTCATAACGACCACAGTCTAATAGGGCATAGAACAGCATTTCTTGTGTGGGAATCGGGTCGATCTCTCCAGGTAAAGCGTGAGTTAAAGCATATTCATAACTAGCCACGGCTTTCTCGGGCTGTTCCAACTGCATAAATGCATCGCCGCGAGCGACGCTGACGTAGGCAGGCAACGCTGTGAGTTTCTCGAGTTCATCCGCACGAACGATAGCCATACGAGCATCGCCTTTGGCACTCAATGCGACGATTTGATCGCCTAGAACCTGAAGGTATGCCGAAGCGTTTTTACGTGTATAAGTCGTAAGAAATTCTTGCTCGTTATTAACGGTCTCATTGAGAGGGATGAGACGCTGCGGGCCATTATCATTGCGACTTTCGTCCAACCCCCAACGCAGGTAAAGGCTCAGTCTATGCTGAGCGATTTCTTCTGCTTGAAGTTTTTGGTTCAGCTGTGGTTTCTTTTGGATTTTGTCCCAGGCCAGCGTTGGCGCGCCTAACGCCATTAGCTCAGAAACTGAAGGCTCTTCCACGATAGCTGCGCAGACTGGATATGGAACAGTGGGTAATATCAGGAAGGCCGCAAACGCCACGTTTTCCCAACGAGGGTTTAAATAACTCACAAACGATACCTTTTCTGTTGTTACTGGATTACGGTGCGGTGAAGGCAGAAATAAAGTACATGATTTCTCATTAGGCTATTTGTGGTAAATAAAATCTTAGCTTTAATGAATTAGGTGCATATATGCATATGGACTAATTACCTAAGAAAATTCCCTTAACTTCATTTGTAGCCAATTGTTCTATAACGAGAGAATCCTAGTAATGATTTCATGCACCGAATTAATAGTGGAGTGAAAAAAAGTATAATCCTGTGATGTTAATGTTCAGCGATGCTTTGCTCTCTTGTTATAAGGCGGTATCTGCGTAAAATAATAATGGAAAGTTGAAGGTGAAAATGGATGTAGGCAATGGGATGTATTTTTATTTTCATATGACATTTTCAATAAAATAATCACGAAATTTTCTTCATCATGAATAGGAATTATCTCGCATGTGTGAATATTGATAATGTGAGGGATTTTCCAGGTAGGAGCTTTAGATGAAACAAGGGAAAATAACGATTAGTACGCTAACGCATAAAATTGTTACTGTAGATGGAGAGGAACACACATTACGCAGTAAAGAATATCAAATGCTATGTCTGCTTTTAGAACGAGCACCTCTCTGTGTCACTCGTCGTGAGATCATTTCACATGTTTGGAGCGGGACTTACAGCGCTGATGCGACGATTAATCAAACGATGAAATCAATTCGACGTAAGCTGGGAGATAAGGATTTCACGTTGATTCAAACGATACCCCGCATGGGGTATCAAATCGAACATCCAGAACTTTTCTCTTTGGAGCCGATAGTAAATAATGATCCTACCCATCAAGAGAATAGCGTTTCGGAGAAGAAACAACAGAGTACCTTTTCATCGGAAGTCAATAAGCCTAAAACGCAAAATATTCGCCAAGTTAATAACGATGTCTATGGAATAAAACGCTGGAGTGGAAGTGTAACTATTGGGATATTATGTTTTATCTGTGGAGTGTTGTGGCATGGTGGGACATCAACATTGCCCATTTTACTAAAAAGTAAAGCACGCGATGATATTCCGAATTCGTTAATCTCTACAGCCAAACAAGGGGGAGATAGTGCAATCATCTCTGATGATTATAGATTTGTTTGTAAGTATTCATGGCATGGCGAAGAGCAATTTTCACTTGTATGTACTAAGGTCAAATTATCTGAAAATGAAACTGTAGAAAAATAGTGACTATTTATTTTTAATTTTAACATTTATATTATTTGCAATAAGATTCCTCTCAATATATGTGAAATTATAAGTTTATAATCTGTAAAGTTTATATTTTATGTTTCATCTGAAGACGTTAATTTAGCAATCGATAATATTATTAAAGTTATACGTGGTTTTTGCCGTATATAGGTATATGAAACAGTACGAAAGGGACTGTAAAATCCATCTAGGATAGCCTAGTCTTTCTCTAGAACACGGTAGCTGATATCTCAAGTAGGCATTATGAACATCATACCTCCGGTAAATGCGCGGCCAGATGCTTTATCCACGTTACATGGCGAGAAGCTTACGGCAGACATGTTGACGGTTAAAATCGATCAGTTGCTTAACTTACTTGATAGAAAGGACATCTCTCCTCAGCAGCGTGAAACATTGATTCGTGCGTTGACTTCGTTACAGCAGGAAAGAACCCTGCTGCGCCAACTTAATACCGGAGCCAAACCTTCCCAACCTTCCTCTCTGATACAGAGTAACCGCCCTGAAGGCACAGCAGCTACGCGTACGGTAGCGGCTGATATGCAGAGTACTCAACCTGTGGTGATTGGAGATACCGCCAAGGCGCTGATGAGTAAAAGTGAAATTCAGCATGCTTTACAGGTTAATCAGGGGTTGGATAAAGCGCTAGGTGGCCTAAGTCCTAGTTCGCAGGCGTCTGATGTAGTGCGATCCCCGTTGGAGAATTATTTGGCTGTTGCCGCTCAGAATCCTGTGGTGAATGTGAAACCTGATGAGACAGAGAATAAAATCACCTTGGTAACAGACCCTAAGCCTCTCTTTGGACTCATTCCGCAGGAGTGGGTGCCTAAAAGTATGCGAATCCCCGTTCTCTCTTCTGGATGGGTGGTATTTGTGGGAGTGATGATTTTGTTGGGGATGGTGCTTTGGGCCTGGTAGTGATAAATAGAATTGAGTGTGTCGAAGATATCATATTGGCGGGAGAGGGCTATGTACAAAAACAAAAAAACGCCTCTCGGCGCTTTCAACAAAGGGAGTGTTACTTACCGAGAAGTGAATATCATTCTTCTCGGGCAGTAATTCTCGGATAGTAAGTTACTCTCGGATAGTAAAGAGATAGGCTCGAAGATGCGTTCAAATATGAAAGGGCGGATTGCTCCCTTGGTGGAAAACGCTATTCATTGAACACGATGTGCGTCGGCATATTTCTCTTTTCCTTTCTCGCAAGACAAGGCGTTACCTTTCATGCTCGCGTTCCTGTCGCTTTCGTTCCTGCACCTTGCAATAGTAGTCGAGAGCCTTGATAATCAGTTCTTCCTTTTCTCGGGGAGTAGCGTCCTTGCGGAAGTATTTGCTGAGTTTATCGCTCTTAATGGTGATGTTGTTCTGTTGCGGCTTTTCCTCCTGCATCACCAGTTCCATGCCGTTCCTGTCGAGCTTTCCTTCCTGCGCTGCCTGTTTCATGCGCTGCGCCTGTGATAACGATGGCGTACACTCGTTAGCTTCAATAATGTCAAGTAACTCGGTTTGTAGCTCATGCGGAATATATGACAGTTCAACAGCGGGGTTGAACGCGATTTTCTTATCATCTACCATTTGAAGCAGTTGGGGAATAAGCTCAGTTAAGCGTACATATCTGCGGACGGTATCCCCGCTTATTTTCGAGGCTTTTCCAAGCACATCGGC